>Ga0247827_10000002_pt1 | contig 239575 bp, 217 predicted proteins | sample 12C_Control_Day2_FD_194414 | JGI IMG/M metagenome (GOLD analysis project Ga0247827, IMG submission 194414) | Soil microbial communities from agricultural site in Penn Yan, New York, United States - 12C_Control_Day2 | ecosystem: Environmental > Terrestrial > Soil > Agricultural land | place... | reverse complement strand
GCCTTGCTCAATGGCGGGGTGGGGATTGTTGCGGGTGCGGCAGTTTTGGCGGTGGTGGCTGTTGTTGGCAAAATCTGGCGAGCCGTGAAGGGCTGATGGCCTCATCGCGGGGCAAGCCCGCTCCTACCAGGTAGGAGCGGGCTTGCCCCGCGATCGCTTCAATCAGAAGTGATACTTGAGCAGGAAGCTCGCCGTGTTCTGATCGGTATCAAACGCGTCGCTGTCCTTGATCCCGTACTTGTTCTTCCAGTAGTCGTATTCGAAACCGACATACAGCTGCTTGTCGCCCCAGTTCAGCGCCTTGCCCAGGTCATATTTGACCTGCGGGTTGAAGTGCAGGTTGGCGTGGTAGGTGCCACGGCGGCTGGTGGCGTCGTTATCCACAACCCAGTCCATGAAACCATCGATGAGAATGTCGGACTTGCCCACAGGAATGGTGTAGGACCAGACCGGGGTGATCTGCCAGACGTTGTCACCGGCACGGCTGCCTTCGGTGTGACGCTGGTAGAAGTTCAGCTGGAAGTAGTCGAAGCCCGGGATTGCCAGGTCGAAACCAGGACCGATCAGGTAGGACTCGGTATCGCCCTCACCAAACTCGTAGGTCATGGCCAGCAGCACGTCCTTGATCGGGCCGAACTCCAGCTTCTGGTCGAAGATCTTGCCGAACGACAGGCGCGGTTGAATCTCGCCGTAGTAGGTGTTCGGACCGTTGTTGAAGTCCTTGTCACCGTTGTAGAAGATCTTGTCGACGAAGATGAAGTTGTCGCCGTACTTCCACGCATCGGCGTGCTCGAAGGTCACGGTCTGCTGGATTTCCGGGTTGACCGCAAAGTTCTTGCCCCACAGGTAGGTCAGGCTGTTGTTCTGCCATTGCAGCAGATCACCGGCGGTAGCGGCCGTGCTGGCCGCCAGCAGGCCGCCGGCGAGGATCAGGCTATTGGTCATGCGCATCGCTGTGTTGCTCCCTTGATTGAATCTGTTGTCGGTGCTCTGAGCGGCACCGTTGAGTTCAAATACTTGTCTTTTGAGTCAGTTTTTTTCGATTGGCCACAACAATTTGGCAAGTGCTGCGCCAACTTTTCCGCAATGGCGCAACAGTCCTGCTCGACGTCTTTCTGAACAGCTGAAAAAGGGTATTTCAGGTTGGCGTGACGCTTGCCAACCGCCCGAATTCATTGACTGAGCGGTCAGCAAACGCAGGCAGGATCCATCCTGCCCTGAGCGAGGGGGCGCGCAGATTACTGGCTTGCGCGCGGGTCCTCAAGTGCTCCGTCGTGGAGCGGGTGTGGCTAAAACTGTGCGTTTGGTCAGGTTTTAGAAGTGAACCTTAACCAGGGCGCTGGTCACGCTCTGATTGGTGTCCAGCCGTCCACTGTTCTCGATGCCGTATTTGTCTTTCCAGTAGCTGTATTCGATACCCACGTACAACTGCTTGGCGCCCAGGTTCAGGGCCTTGCCCAGGTCGTATTTGACCTGTGGGTTGAACTGCAGGTTGGCGTGGTATGTACCGCGTCGGGTCTCGTCGTTATCGACCACCCAGTCCATGTAGCCATCGATGAGGATGTCGGACTTGCCTACAGGGATGGTGTAGGAAAAGGTCGGGGTAATCTGCCAAACGTTATCGCCTGGGCGGCTGCCTTCGGTGTTGCGCAAGTAAAAGTTCAAGGTGAAGTAATTGAAACCGGGAATCGCCAGGTTGAAGCCGGGGCCGATCAGGTAGGCCTCGTTGTCGCCTTCGCCCGACTCGTAGGTCATGGCCAGCAACACGTCGGTAATCGGACCGAACTCCAGCTTCTGGTCGAAAATCTTGCCGAACGACAGGCGCGGGCTGAACTCACCGTAGTAGGTGTTGTTGCCTTTGTTGCGGTCGGTACCGCCGTTGTAGAAGATTTTGTCGACGAACAGGAAGGTGTCGCCGTATTTCCACCGGTTGGCGTGTTCGAAGGTCACTGTCTGCTGGATGGCAGGGTTGACCTGGAAGTCCTTGCCATACAGGTAGGAGAGGCTGTTGGTGTGCCATTGCAGCAGGTCTTCTGCGGCGGCTGGCAAAGTGGCCAACAGACTGCTACCCAACAGAAGGGAAGTGGTGATGCCTTTCATGTTGTGATTCCCGGCTTTGTTATTGTTGGTTTTCGGTTTTTTTGGCGCGAAACGCCCCGGCCGACCCGCTCCCACGGGTCGACGGTCCTGCGTATTGCTCGGGGTGCTACCGGGCGGCAAGCGCCGCCCAAAGACTCAGTGTTGGTGGGCGGCTTCGTTGTGCGCAGCGCGTTCGGCGCCGCCGAGAATGTTGAACAGCAGGTTGAGGATCAGCGCGCTGACCGTGGCCATGGCGATACCGCTGTGGGTGATCGGTTCCATCCACTGCGGCATCTGTGCGAAGAACTCCGGACGCACCACAGGGATCAGGCCCATGCCGACGCTGACGGCAACCAGCAACTGGTTGCGGCGGTCGGCGATGTCGGCTTCCTGGAGGATCTTGATCCCGGTGGCAGCGACCATGCCGAACATGGCAATCGAGGCGCCGCCCAATACCGCAGGCGGAATCGAGGCAATCAGGAAGGCCGCCTTGGGCAGCAGGCTGAGCAGAATCAGAAAACCACCGGCAACCACCGTGACATAGCGGCAGCGCACGCCAGTCATCTGCACCAGGCCGATGTTCTGGGCGAACGAGGAGTGGGTGAAGGTGTTGAAGAAACCGGCGACAAACGATGCGCCGGCGTCACACATCAGGCCGCGGCGCAGCATGCCCGGAGTGACTTCACGGTCGGTGACCTTGCCCAGGGCGAGGAACATGCCGGTGGACTCGACAAAGATGATCACCACCACCAGGCACATCGACAGGATCGGCGCCAGGCTGAAGGTCGGCATGCCGAAGTGCAGCGGCGTTACCACTTGAACCCAGGGCGCCTCGTCGAGGCCGGAGAGGTCGACCATACCGATGGAGCCGGCGAGGATATAACCCAGGCCCATGCCGATCAGCACCGAGACATTGACCCAGAAGCCGCGCATGAAGCGGTTGACCAGGAGGATGGTCGCCAGCACCAGGCCGGCGACGATCAGGTAGATAGGGGAGCCGAAGGTTTCGGCAGTGGCGCCGCCACCGGCCCAGTTAACGGCAACCGGAAACAGCGAAAGACCAATCGAGGTGATGACCGTGCCGGTCACCAGCGGTGGGAAGAAACGCACCACCTTGGACATGAACGGGGCGATCAGCATGCCGAAGAAACCGGCGGCAATGGTCGCACCGAAAATACCTTGCAGGCCGACGCCGGGCATTCCGGCCATGGCCACCATGCTGCCAACTGCAGCAAAGCTTGCACCCATCATCACCGGCATGCGGATGCCGACTGCGCCAATGCCGAACGACTGGACGATGGTGGCGACACCAGCGACCAGCAGGTCGGCATTGATCAGGAAAGCGACTTCTTCACGAGAAAGGCCGGCGGCCTGGCCGATGATCAGCGGCACGGCAATCGCGCCTCCGTACATCAGCAAGACATGTTGTAGACCCACCAGGAACAGTTGCAGCATTGGCAGTGGCTGTCGTGGGGGCGCAACGGGGATGTACGCCTTGCGTGACTCGGACATGCAACACCTCGGTTTTGTTTTTATTCTTTAGAGCTGCAAGCTTCAAGCGCCACGCCTCGAGGAGAAGCAGGTGGTGGCGCTTGGCTTGCAGCTTGCAGCTTGTCGCTTGAAGCCTGTTACTTACTTGGTTGGAGCACCTTTGGCGATCCAGGCGCCAATCAGTTCACGTTCCTGCTGGGTCATCTGGGTGATGTTGCCCAACGGCATGATCTGCGTGGCGACAGCCTGAGCCTGGATACGCGCGGCCTGTTGCTGGATCTGTTGTGGGGTGTCGAGCATTACCCCGGCAGGTGCAGCGCTGAACAGCGGGCTGGTCGGCTTGGCCGAATGGCACACGGCGCAACGTTCCTGGATGACGCTGTGGATCTTGTCGAAACCGGCATCGTCGAGTTTGGCGACGTTGGCCGCCGGCGCTTCGGCCGGGGCAGCGGCCTGGGCAGGTGCGGCGGCTTGCTCTGCAGCTTTCTCGGCCGCGGTCTTGCCACCCAGTGCGGTTTCCGGCAGCGGCTGGTACTCGACCTTGGCAGCGGCCTGCTCAGGCGCGGTCGGCATTGGCGCAGGGCCAGTGACGTAAGCCAGGCAGATCATCGACAGGGCACCGACCGGCAGGGTCCAGGCGTACTTGTTGCTGTCGTGGCGGGTGTTGAAGTAGTGACGAACCAACACTGCAGCCACTGCGATACCGCCCAGGATCAGCCAGTTGTACTGGCTACCGTAGGTGCTCGGGAAGTGGTTGCTGATCATGATGAACAGCACCGGCAGGGTGAAGTAGTTGTTGTGCCGCGAGCGCAGCAGGCCCTTGGCCGGCAGGAGCGGATCCGGGGTCTGGTTGGCTTCGATGGCGGCGACCAGCTGACGCTGGGCCGGCATGATGATGCGGAACACGTTACCGACCATGATGGTGCCAATGATCGCGCCGGTGTGCAGGTACGCACCACGACCGCTGAACACCTGGCTGAAACCGTAGCAGGCGGCAATCACCAGGACGAACAGTACCAGGCCGAGCAGGCCAGGGCGTTTGCCCAGTGGCGAGTCGCACAGGAAGTCGTAGATGAACCAGCCGGCGATCAGCGAGCCAACGCCGATGGCGATCCCTTCACCACCGCTCAGGGTGCTGCCAGGGGCCAGCAGGTACAGGGTCGGGTTCCAGTAGAACACCAGGCACAGCAGGGCGATACCCGACATCCAGGTGAAATAGGCTTCCCATTTGAACCAGTGCAGGTTCTCCGGCATTTTCGGCGGAGCCAGCTTGTACTTCTCCAGGTGGTAGATCCCGCCACCGTGAATCGCCCAGAGATCGCCGGACAGACCATCGCGCGGGTTGGCCCGGTTGAGGTTGTTTTCCAGCCAGACAAAGTAGAACGACGCGCCAATCCAGGCGACGCCAGTGATCATGTGAACCCAACGCACGCTCAGGTTCAGCCATTCCAACAGATGTGCTTCCACAGTCTTTACCTCTACCCTGGCACCCTGTAGCCGGGTGCTCAGGTCTTCTCTTATTGGTGGGGGGCGAGGATCAATTGCTCATCCTCATTGAAAAAATGCTCATCGCAGTTGTTGCCAGTGCCACTGCGATCAACCACCAGGAAGTCATCCCGCTTTTCGATCGTCAGCACCGGGTGGTGCCAGACGCCGCGATGGTAATTGATGCCCTGCCTTCCATTACTGATGAAGGCACGGACCAGGCCTGATACAGGTGCATCGCCAACGGGCGCGACCACGATCAGAAAGGGGTTGCCGAGCAGCGGAATGAAAGCCTGGCTGCCCAGCGGATGGCGCTCCAGCATGCGAACGGTCAGCGGCATGTCCTGCGCGTCGGCGCGGAAGATGCTGATGATCGCGTTGTCCTCGGGCTGGGCGGTTTGTACCGTCGCCAGCTTGTGGAAGCGCATGGTCGAACCGTTGTTGATCATGAAGTGGTCGCTGCCGTCGGTTTCGATCACGTCACCGAAAGGGGCGAAGGCTTCTTTGGTCAAGGGCTCAATCACTAAAGTGCGCATGCGGATTCTCTTTATTCTGTGTTGTGGAGGGTAAGGCCGGGCTTACCCTTAAAGTTGCAGCAGGCGGAACAGGGCAATCAGGTTGATCTGCGCCAGCGCTTCCTTGAACTCGGCCTCGACCGAGTTGTGGATGCGCTTCTCGAACGAGGCGAGGATCTGGTGCCGGTTGCTGCCTTTTACCGCCATGATGAACGGGAACCTGAATTTCTCTTTGTAGGCATCGTTGAGTTCGGTGAAGCGCTCGAACTCTTCGGCGGTGCACTGGTGGATACCAGCGCCGGCCTGCTCGTTGGTGCTCGACTCGGTCAGTTCACCTTGGATCGCGGCTTTGCCGGCGAGGTCCGGGTGAGCATTGATCAGGGCCAGCTGGGCGGCGTGATCGGCGCTCAGCAGAATGTCGCTCATGCGTTGATGCAGGGCTTCGATCTGGTCGATTTCCTGCAACTGGCCGAGGTCGTAGGCCTTTTCGGCGACCCACGGCGAGTGCTCGTAGATGTCGGCAAAGGCTTCGACGAACGCGCTGCGCTCCAGGGACGAAGGCTTGAGGGTTTTGAAAGCGGTCATTGGGCGTTCTCGGCTTTGTAAGGGTGGGTGGCATGCCAGTGACGGGCGATGTCCACGCGCCGGGTGAACCAGACCTGCTCATGGCTCTTGGCGTATTCAATGAAGCGCTTGAGCGCAGCCAGGCGAGCCGGACGGCCAATCAGGCGGCAGTGCAGGCCGATCGAGAGCATCTTCGGTGCCTCGGCGCCTTCTTCGTAGAGGACGTCAAAAGCATCCTTGAGGTACTGGAAGAACTGCTCGCCGCAGTTGAAGCCCTGCACCTGGGTGAAGCGCATGTCGTTGGTGTCCAGAGTGTAAGGGATCACCAGGTGCGGCTTGCCGGTCGGGTTGTTCGGTTCCCAGTAGGGCAGGTCGTCGTCGTAGGTGTCGCTGTCATAGAGGAAGCCACCTTCCTCCATCACCAGGCGACGGGTGTTGATCCCGGTGCGGCCGGTGTACCAGCCCAGCGGACGCTCACCGGTCAGTTCGGTGAGGATGCGGATCGCTTCGAGCATGTGCTCGCGCTCCTGGGCCTCGTCCATGTTCTGGTAGTCGATCCAGCGGTAGCCGTGGCTGCAGATCTCGTGACCGGCTTCGACCATGGCGCGGATCACGTCGGGGTGACGCTGGGCGGCCATGGCGACGGCGAAGATGGTCAGCGGCACGCCGGTGTCCTTGAACAGCTTGAGCAGGCGCCAGACGCCGGCGCGGCTGCCGTATTCGTAGAGCGATTCCATGCTCATGTTACGCGCGCCCTGCAGGGGCTGGGCGGCAACCATTTCCGAGAGGAAGGCTTCTGATTCCTTGTCCCCGTGAAGAATGTTGCGTTCACCGCCTTCTTCGTAATTGAGCACGAAAGACAAAGCAATGCGGGCATTCCCCGGCCAGCGCGGATGGGGTGGGGTATTGCCGTAACCGATCAGGTCGCGAGGATAGTCAGCGCTCACTGCAGTCTTCCTTCTTATACGTGTAAACGGAGGGCGTGGCGCCCGGGTAGGGTATCGGCCACGACGATGAGGTGATTGTATACAACTTTGTTTGCGGTTTGTAAGCCTGTTTTTTCCTATTTCTTCCTGTTTTTACCCTCGGAAACCCTCTGCAAGAAACCTGCCCAATTGGTCAGTTAATGACGCGCTCGTCGGCCAGTGGCGTGGTTTTGCGACTGATGGCGTATTTACAGAAGGTGGTGGGCATGTCAGGAAAGAATACCGAATTATTGTGTACAATTTTACAGAAAAATGTCTTAATAATCCGACAGCCGTACGCTGCCGGGTCTCCTGACGGCGCCGTACGGGATTTTTTGCCCACAGATAGAACAGAGGCGAGCAAGCAATGGGACGTTTGACCACGCATGTACTGGATGCCGCTCACGGCTGCCCTGGCAGCTCGATCAAGGTCGAGCTGTACCGGGTCGAAGGCCAGCAGCTCGAGCTGGTGCACACCACCCTGACCAACAGCGATGGCCGTTGCGACGCGCCACTGTTGCAAGGTGACGATTATCGCAGCGGCGTCTACCAGCTGCAGTTCAATGCCGGCGACTACTACCGCGCCCGTGGCGTGCAGCTGCCTGAGCATGCATTCCTGGATGTCGTGGTACTGCGTTTTGGCATCAGCGCCGAGCAGGATCACTACCACGTACCACTGTTGATCTCGCCGTACAGTTACTCGACCTATCGTGGAAGCTAGTTGGTCGCTAGAAGAATCTTCGTAGGTCCTTGCCCGCTCACACTGCGGGCTTTTTTTTGTCTGCAATTTGAAGGTGCATCCAGTTTCTGTGGGAGCCGGCCTTGCCGGCGATGAGGCTGACGACCGCTCTGCGGTCGATCGCTGGCAAAGCCAGCTCCCACAAGGGCTGGACCAGGCAACAAAAAGCCCCACCCGAAGGTGAGGCTCTGTTTACCCGGGGTTGTGCTTACAGGAACACAAACTTGGCAATGAAGATCGCCGTCAGTACCCACAAGCTTGCCGAGATCTCGCTGAAGCGACCGGTACCGGCCTTGAGCACCACATAGGTGATAAAGCCCAGGGCAATACCGTCGGCAACCGAGAAGGTCAGCGGCATCATGATCGCGGTGACGATCGCCGGGATGCTGTCGGTGGCTTCATCCCAGTTGATGTGCGCCATGCTGCCCATCATCAGCATCGCCACATAGATCAACGCACCCGCCGTGGCGTAGGCGGGAATCATCCCGGCCAGGGGGGCGAAGAACATCGCGGCGATGAAGAACAGGCCGACCACCACCGCCGTCAGGCCGGTGCGGCCACCTGCGGCAACACCCGCAGCACTTTCCACATAGCTGGTTACCGGCGGTACGCCCACCACTGCACCGAACACACTCGAAGCACTGTCTGCCTTCAATGCCCGCGAGAGGTTTTCGATGCGTCCGTCGGCATTCACCAGGTTGGCGCGCTGGGCTACGCCCATCAGGGTGCCGGCGGTGTCGAACATGTGCACGAAGAGGAAGGCGAACACCACGGCAATCATGCTGACGTTGAACACGCCCGCGACATCCATGGCCATCCAGGTCGGTGCCAGGCTCGGTGGCAACGAGAACAGGCCGCCGTATTCGACCAGGCCCAGGCCCCAGCCGGCGAGGGTGACGCTGATGATGCTGATCAGGATCGCGCCGAACACGCGGTGATAGCTGAGCACTGCAATCATCAAAAAGCAGATCGCCGCCAGCAGCGGGCCAGGCTCGTGCAGGGAGCCGAGCTTGATCAGGGTGGCCGGGCTGTCGACGACAATTCCGGCAGTTTTAAGACCGATCAGTCCGAGAAACAATCCGACGCCGGCACCCATCGCATGACGCAGGCTCACGGGAATGCTGTTGAGCAGCCATTCACGCACCCGCGAAAGCGTCAGCAGCATGAACAGCACCCCGGAGACGAATACCGCGCCCAGCGCCGCCTCCCAGGTGTAGCCCATGGTCCCGACCACGGTATAGGTAAAGAAGGCGTTGAGGCCCATGCCCGGTGCCAGGCCTACTGGCCAGTTGGCGTACAGGCCCATCAACAGGCAACCCAGGGCGGCGGCGATACAGGTGGCGACAAAAGCCGCACCGTGATCGATGCCGGCATCGGCCATGATGTTGGGGTTGACGAAGATGATGTAGGCCATGGTGATAAAGGTGGTCAACCCGGCGATCATCTCGGTTTTGACGGTGGTGCCATGTAGCTTGAGTTTGAAAATCCGCTCCAGCCAGCTCGTTTCGAGCGGTGGGGCAAGATCCAGCGTAGGGGCTTCGGATTTGCGGCTTTCCACAGCGTGTACTCCTCAAGTCTTTTCTTGTTTTTCAGAGCCAGTCCTGCGCACGCACTGGGAAGCTCTGTGAGGCGGATGGGATGGCAGGCGACCGGACCGTTTGTTGACTTCTGAGTCAGGAAGTTGCACGGATGGATTATGCGTTTGTATACAAAGAATGCAAATAATGTTTTCGTTGTTGTGCGCAAATAATTTCGCCGCATCGCTATAAAGGCCATCACCCCCTGCAGAAATCGCTGCGGCTGTGTACAATGTGCCCATACCTTAATCGTTTAATTTTCTTACCAAGACTTGCCTCCGCCCCACTGGCTGGTATTACAGTCAGGGTCCGACAGGCCGATCCCCGTGCTCGAGTGCCCATGAACGAACAGCTGCAACCTCTCAAGAAACCAGTGCGTACCGGCAAGGCCGGGCGCAGCGGAACCCAGGACGACATCGTCTACGCGCACATTTTCGAGGCCATTCTCGAACAGCGTCTGGCGCCGGGTACCAAGTTGAGCGAGGAAGCCCTGGGCGAAATCTTTGGCGTCAGCCGCACCATCATTCGCCGCGCACTGTCGCGCCTGGCGCATGAAAGCGTGGTGCTGCTGCGGCCTAACCGCGGTGCGGTGGTGGCCAGCCCGACCGTTGAGGAAGCGCGCCAGGTGTTTTTCTCGCGGCGCATGGTTGAGCGCGCCATCACCGAGCTTGCGGTCGAGCACGCCACCGCCGAGCAGCTCAACGAGCTGCGCCAGATGGTGCGTGAAGAGCGCGACAGTTTCTCCCGGGGCGACCGCGGTGCCGGTATTCGTCTGTCCGGCGAGTTCCACCTGAAGCTCGCCGAAGCCGCCGGCAATGCGCCGTTGATCAGCTTCCAGCGCAGCCTGGTATCGCAGACTTCGTTGATCATCGCCCAGTACGAAAGCGGCAACCGTTCGCACTGTTCCTACGACGAGCACATGCAACTGATCGACGCCATCGAGGCCCGTGACGTCAATCAGGCGGTCAGCCTGATGATGCACCACATGGATCACATCGACAGCAAGCTCAACCTCGACGAGGACAGCGCTTCGGATGATCTGCATGCGGTGTTCTCGCATTTGTTGCAGACCAAGAAGCGCGGCAGTTCGGTACCGATCAAGGGCTGATAACCGGTTCACAAACAATCGCGGGGCAAGGCCCGCTCCCACAGGATTTATTTGAACCTGTGGGAGCGGGCCTTGCCCCGCGATGTTTTTGCTGTGTTAACGCTGGTGTACGCAACGCCCGGCGGCGAAGGTCTGTTTGACGGTACGGTCGTCGCCCAGGGTCATCAGCACGAACAGGGTTTCGTCGATGCTGTTCGACTGCTGGATGCGGTAGTCCATCAGCGGCGTCGCCTTGTAGTCGAGCACCACGAAGTCGGCATCGTTGCCAGGCTTGAGGCTGCCGATGCGGTCATCCAGGCTCAGCGCCTGAGCGCCGCCGAGGGTGGCCAGATACAGCGACTTGAACGGGCTCAGGCGCGCGCCCTGCAGTTGCATGACCTTGTAGGCTTCGTTGAGGGTGTTGAGCAGCGAGAAGCTGGTGCCGGCACCGACGTCAGTCCCCAGGCCGACCTTGACCTTGAACTTCTCCGCCTGCGGCAGGTTGAACAGGCCGCTGCCGAGGAACAGGTTGGAGGTCGGGCAGAAGGCCACGGCCGAACCGGTTTCGGCCAGGCGCTGGCACTCTTCGTCGCACAGGTGTACGCCATGGGCGAATACCGAGCGCTCACCGAGCAGCTTGAAGTGATCGTAGACGTCCAGATAACCCTTGCGCTCAGGGAACAGTTCCTTGACCCAGTCGATCTCCTTGAGGTTTTCGCTCAGGTGGGTGTGCATGTACAGGTCAGGGAATTCGCTCAGCAGCTGCCCGGCCAGGGTCAATTGCTCCGGGGTGCTGGTCGGGGCGAAGCGTGGGGTCACGGCGTAGTGCAGGCGACCCTTGCCGTGCCAGCGTTCGATCAGCGCCTTGCTTTCGGTGTAGCCCGACTCGGCGGTATCGGTCAGGTAGTCCGGGGCGTTGCGGTCCATCATCACCTTGCCGGCGATCATCCGCAGGTCCAGGCGCTCGGCCTCTTCGAAGAAGGCGTTGACCGACTCGGGGTGCACGCTACCAAACACCAGTGCAGTAGTGGTGCCGTTGCGCAGCAGTTCTTCGATGAAAATCTTCGCTACCTTGTCGGCGTGTGCCTTGTCGGCAAACTGCTTTTCGCACGGGAAGGTGTAGGTGTTGAGCCAGTCCAGCAGTTGCTCGCCGTAGGAACCGATCATGCCGGTCTGCGGGAAGTGGATATGGGTGTCGATAAAGCCCGGGGTGATCAGGGCGTCTTGATAATGCTGCACCTCGATGTCTGCCGGCAGGCTCGGCAGCAGTTCACTGGCGTGTCCCAGGGCGCTGATCTTGCCGTTGTCGATCAGCAGCAGGCCGTCCTGGAAATACTGGTAGGAAGCTTCGATTCCCACCTCGGCAGGGTCGGCGATGCTGTGCAGGATGGCGGCACGGTAGGCTTTGCGGGTTGCGCTCATAGGGCTCTCGTCATATGGCTTGGCTGCGCCGCGAGGGCGGCAGCAATTGGGCAATGGGGCCGGCATTGGTCGCACTGTCGTGCTGGCCGAAGCTGGCGTTGTAGGTGGCAATGATTTCAGCGGCGATGGACACGGCGATCTCGATCGGCAGTTTGCCCTTGACCTCGGCCAGGCCCATGGGGCAACGCATGCGTTGCAGACGCTCCTCGGTGTAGCCGCGTTCACGCAGACGGTGTTCGAATTTGACCCGTTTGGTTTTCGAGCCGATCAGGCCGAACCAGGTGAAGTCATTGCGTTTAAGGATTGCAGCGGTCAGTTCCAGGTCCAGTTGATGGTTGTGGGTCATGACGATGCAATAGCTGCCAGCGGGCAGGTCGTCGACTTCATCGACCGGCTCTTCGCTGACGATCTTGCTGACGCCAGCCGGAATCTGCTCGGGAAACTCCTGCTCGCGCGAATCGATCCAGCGCACCCGGCAGGGCAGCGCGGCGAGCAAGGGTACCAGAGCGCGGCCGACATGGCCTGCGCCGAACACGGCGATTTGTGCTTGCACCTGGCCCATGGGCTCGAACAGCAGCACGGTAGCGCCGCCGCAGCACTGGCCAAGACTGGCGCCGAGGCTGAAGCGCTCCAGATGCGGTGATTCGCGACGCTCGGCGAGCATCTCGCGGGCGATTTTCATCGCTTTGTATTCAAGGTGGCCGCCGCCGATGGTGTCGAACAGCTGTTCGGCGCTGACCACCATCTTCGAGCCGGCATTGCGTGGCGTCGAGCCGCGTTCTTCGATGATGGTCACCAGCACGCAGGCTTCACCGCGGGCTTGCAGGTCGGCGAGGGCGTTGATCCAGGTGTGCATTATTCAGTTACCTCTGGGGTGTCTGTTCCGGCCTCATCGCCGGCAAGGCCGGCTCCCACACTGAGAGTTTCGAATCATTGCTCTGTGGGAGCCGGCCTTGCCGGCGATAGGGGCCTCACGGAGTCACTGTCTCAACCTCGGCAGCCGGCTGCTGTGCCGCCACCGCCTTGCGCATCTGCTCGCAACCCCATAGCACCCGCTCAGGTGTCGCCGGCGCATCGATCTTCGGTTGCACCCGGTAGTCCGCCAGGCTGGCCACGGCATCCTTGATCGCGCACCAGGCGGCGATACCCAGCATGAACGGCGGTTCACCCACGGCTTTGGAGTGGAACACGGTGTCTTCCGGGTTCTTGCGGTTTTCCACCAGCTTCACCCGAAAGTCGATCGGCATATCGGCCACCGCCGGGATCTTGTAGCTGGCCGGGCCGTTGGTCATCAGCTTGCCCTTGGCGTTCCACACCAGCTCTTCGGTGGTCAGCCAGCCCATGCCCTGGACGTAGCCGCCTTCCACCTGGCCGATGTCGATGGCCGGGTTCAGCGAGGCGCCGACGTCGTGCAGGATGTCGGTGCGCAGCATCTTGTATTCGCCGGTCAGGGTGTCGACGATCACTTCGGCACAGGCCGCACCGAACGCGAAGTAGTAGAACGGCCGGCCACGGGCCTGGCTGCGGTCGTAATAGATTTTCGGGGTCTTGTAGAAGCCGGTGCTCGACAGCGATACCTGGGCAAAGTAAGCCTGCTGGATCAGCGCATCGAAGCTGATGATCTCGTCGCGGATACGCACATGGTTGTTGCGGAACTCGACGTCTTCTTCGGTCACCTTGTATTGCCGCGCAGCGAACTCGACCAGGCGCTTCTTGATGGTCTCTGCCGCGTTCTGTGCTGCCTTGCCGTTCAGGTCGGCGCCGGAGGAGGCCGCTGTCGGCGAGGTATTCGGCACTTTTTCGGTGTTGGTCGCGGTGATCTGCACACGCTGGAAGTCGACCTGGAACACCTCGGCCACCACCTGCGCCACCTTGGTATTGAGGCCCTGGCCCATTTCGGTGCCGCCATGGTTCAGGTGGATGCTGCCGTCGGTGTAGACGTGTACCAGCGCACCGGCCTGGTTGAGGAAGCTGGCGGTGAAGGAAATGCCGAACTTCACCGGGGTCAGCGCCAGGCCTTTCTTGAGGATCGGGCTATGGGCATTGAACAGGCGGATCGATTCGCGGCGCTCATGGTAGTCGGCACTGGCTTCCAGTTCCGCGGTCATTTCCTCGAGCATGTTGTGCTCGACGGTCTGGTAGTAGTGGGTGACGTTGCGCTCGGTCTTGCCGTAGTAGTTGGCCTTGCGTACCGCCAGCGGGTCGAGCGCCAGGCTGCGGGCGATATGGTCCATCACCTCTTCGATGGCGACCATCCCCTGCGGGCCGCCGAAGCCACGGTAGGCGGTGTTCGACGCGGTGTTGGTCTTGCAGCGATGACCGTTGACCGTGGCGTCACCGAGGTAATAGGCGTTGTCGGAGTGGAACATGGCGCGGTCGACAATGGATGCCGAAAGGTCTGGTGAGTAACCGCAGTTGCCGGCCAGCTCCAGGTTGATCCCGTGCAGGCGGCCGCTGTCATCGAAGCCGACGTCGTATTCGACGTAGAACGGATGGCGTTTACCGGTCATCAGCATGTCTTCGACCCGCGGCAGACGCATCTTGGTCGGCTGCCCGGTCAGGCGCGCGATCACCGCGCACAGGCACGCCGGGCTCGCGGCCTGGGTTTCCTTGCCGCCGAAGCCGCCGCCCATGCGGCGCATGTCGACCTGTACCTTGTTCATCGGCACGTCGAGCACTTCGGCGACCAGCTTCTGCACCTCGGTGGGGTTCTGGGTCGAGCAGTAGACGATCATCCCGTCGTCTTCGGTAGGCATCACCGACGAGATCTGGGTTTCCAGGTAGAAGTGTTCCTGGCCGCCGATGTGCAGGGTACCTTGCAGACGATGCGGCGCGTTCGCCAGGGCCGTGGCCGAGTCGCCGCGTTTGTGGGTGTGGCTGTCCAGCACGAAGTGGCGCTTGTGCAGGGCCTCGACCACGTCGAGCACCGGTTCCAGGTCTTCGTATTCGACGATCGCGGCCATTGCCGCGCGGCGTGCGGTGTCCAGGTCGCGGGCGGCGACGGCGAGTACCGGCTGGCCGACGAACTCGACCTTGTCGATGGCCAGCAACGGGTCGCCGGGCATGATCGCGCCAATGTCCTTGAGGCCTGGAATGTCTTCGTGGGTGATGGCGATGCGCACACCCTCGAAGGCATAGCAGGGGCTGGTATCGATCTTCAGCACCCGCGCATGGGCGCGGTCGGACATGCGCGCATACACGTGCAGCTGGTTGGGGAATTCCAGGCGGTCGTCGATGTACTGCGCCTCACCGCTGACCTGCTTGTCGGCGCTGTCGTGCTTGATGCTGCGCCCGACTCCGGTGGTCAGGTCCTGGCTGAACAGCTCGGCCATTTGCGCCTGGCTTTTGGCGACGTGATGGTTAGACATAAGCGGTCACCCGAGTCTCGATGTGCGGCGTTTGCAGTTCGATGAAGTATTTGCGCAGCAGGTTCTGCGCACTGAGCAGGCGGTATTCCTTGCTGGCGCGGAAGTCCGACAGCGGGGTGAAGTCTTCGGCCAGGGCCTGGCAGGCACGTTCGATGCTGGCCTGGTTCCAGGCTTTACCGACCAATGCGGCTTCGCAGGCGCGGGCGCGTTTGGGGATTGCAGCCATGCCGCCGAAGGCGATGCGTGCGGCTTCAACCACACCGTTTTCGATGCGCAGGTTGAAGGCGGCGCAGACGGCGGAAATATCGTCGTCCAGGCGCTTGGAAACCTTGTAGGCACGGAACGTCCAGGCGCTGCGGGCGCGCGGCACAATGATCTTCTCGATGAACTCGCTTTCCTGACGGGCAGTGATGCGGTAGTCGATGAAGTAGTCTTCCAGCGCCAGGGTGCGGGTGCTGCCGCCTTTGCGCAGGACAATCTGCGCATCGAGGGCAATCAGCAGGGGCGGGGAGTCGCCGATCGGCGAGGCGTTGCCGATGTTACCACCGAGGGTGCCCTGGTTGCGGATCTGCAAGGAGGCAAAGCGGTGCAGCAGTTCGCCGAAGTCCGGGTATTCGCGGCTCAAGGCGTCGTAGCAGTCGGTCAGCGGGGTGGCCGCGCCAATTTCCAGATGTTCATCATGGCTGTCGATGCGCTTGAGTTCGGCGACGTTGCCGACATAGATCATCACCGGCAGGGTTTTGTGGAACTGGGTGACTTCCAGCGCCAGGTCGGTACCACCAGCGAGCAGGCGAGCTTCGGGATGCGAGCCGTAGAGGTCGGCCAGATCGGCGACGGTCAACGGTACCAGGCAGCGCTTGTCGCCGCTGTTGAGTTCACCGGTTTCGCTCGGCGCAATGGCTTTGAGACGGGCAATGGTCTGCGTCTGGTTGCTGTCAAACTGGTCGGGCTTGGCCTGGCAGCAGGACTGTTCGGCAGCCGCCAGAATAGGGCGGTATCCGGTGCAGCGGCAGAGGTTGCCGGCCAGCGCTTCCTGGGCCTTGTGCAGGTCCGGTGCATCGCTGTTCTTTTGCAGGGCAAACAGCGACATGACAAAACCGGGGGTACAGAAGCCGCACTGCGAGCCGTGGCAGTCGGCCATGGCCTGTTGCACGCTGTGCAGCTGGCCTTGATGCTTGAGACCTTCGACGCTGATCAATTGCTTGCCGTGCAACGACGAAACAAAGGTCAGGCACGAGTTCAGGCTGCGGTAGCGGATCTGCTCGCGGCCGTCGTCGCCCTCGGCCAGTTCGCCGACTACCACCGTGCAGGCACCACAATCGCCGCTGGCGCAGCCTTCCTTGGTACCGGACTTGCCCAAGTGCTCGCGCAGGTATTGCAGCACTGTCAGGTTGGGATCCAGGGCATGCTCACTGCGCAGCTCCTGGTTTAATAGAAACTGGATCACGGAAGGCCTCACACGCGGTTTATTGTTGTTGAGCGGACTGTAAGCAGACTTGATTTTTAGGTCAACAATTTTCTGACTTCTGGGTCAGGAAAATTTACGCGCCATTACCCGCCCGCCACAGGCGTCTCTCTATAGAGCATAGTCCGCTGTGCCCATGGCCGATTTTTTTGCGCCATTGCTGCCAACTTCTGCTGCCAGGCCCCTGCGCGGCGCGGGGGCAAGTGCGCTACAATTGCGCCCTTTGCACAGTTCAATGATTTTGAAGGAAAACCATGACGTTCAAGGCGCCGGACAGCCTCTCCGAGCAAATTGCCCACTACCTGGCCGAGCGGATCATCCGCGGCGAGCTCAAACCTGCTGAGCGTATTCAGGAGCAGAAGGTCACCCAGGCATTGAACGTCAGTCGCGGCTCGGTGCGTGAAGCCTTGCTGATCCTCGAACGTCGGCACCTGGTGACCATCCTGCCGCGCCGTGGCGCCCATGTGACCGAACTCGACGAACATGGCGTGCGCAGCCTGTGTACCTTGATGGGCGAGCTGTACATCCTTTTGGGCAATGCGGTTGCACAGAACTGGCGCAATGAAAGCGACCTGCTGGCATTCCTGAACATCCAGCAAAGCCTGACCAGTGCCCTGCAGCGCCAGGACATCAAGGTTTTCGTCGAAGAAAGCTTTGCGGTGATGCGCGCGGCTTACCCGTTCGCCAACAACCCTTACCTGCAGGAAACCGTCGAGAACCTGCAGCCGGCCATGAGTCGCGCCTATTACCTGGCGCTGGATCAACGCAAGGCCGAAATGAGCGACTTCCTGGCGTTGTTCGCCAACCTGCTGGAGGCCGTGGTTGCCCGCGATCAGGCGCGCATCCGCAAGGTGCTGGTCGAATACTGCCAGCGCAGCTGCGAGCTGGTGCTGGCGGCACTGGCGACCGCCTGAGCATGCGCCTAAAGTGCATTCGCCTGGCCGGGTTCAAGTCGTTCGTCGACCCGACCACGGTCAACTTCCCCAGCAACATGGCGGCGGTGGTCGGGCCCAATGGCTGCGGCAAGTCCAACATCATCGATGCGGTGCGCTGGGTGATGGGCGAAAGCTCGGCGAAAAACCTGCGTGGCGAGTCGATGACCGACGTCATCTTCAATGGCTCGACCAGCCGCAAACCGGTGAGCCAGGCCAGTATCGAACTGGTGTTCGATAACTCCGACAGCACCCTGGTCGGTGAATACGCCGCCTACGCGGAAATCTCCATCCGCCGTAAAGTTACCCGCGACGGGCAGAACACCTATTACCTCAACGGTACCAAGTGCCGGCGCCGTGATATCACCGACATCTTCCTCGGTACTGGCCTGGGCCCGCGCAGCTACTCGATCATCGAGCAGGGGATGATCTCCAAGCTGATCGAGGCCAAGCCGGAAGACCTGCGCAACTTCATCGAAGAAGCGGCCGGGATCTCCAAGTACAAGGAGCGTCGGCGCGAGACCGAGAATCGCATCCGCCGCACCCATGAAAACCTTGAGCGCCTGACCGACCTGCGCGAAGAGCTGGAGCGCCAGCTCGAACGCTTGCATCGCCAGGCTCAGGCCGCCGAGAAGTACAAGGAGTACAAGGCCGAAGAGCGCCAGCTCAAGGCGCAACTGGCGGCCTTGCGCTGGCAGGCGCTGGATCAGCAGGTCAGTCAGCGCGAAGTGGTGATCGGTGACCAGGAAGTGGCCTTTGAGGCCTTGGTGGCCGAGCAGCGCAATGCCGATGCCAGTATCGAGCGTCTGCGTGATGGCCATCATGAACTCTCCGAGCGCTTTGGGCAGGTGCAGGGGCGCTTCTACTCGGTCGGCGGCGATATCGCCCGGGTCGAGCAAAGCATCCAGCATGGCCAGCAGCGTCTGCGCCAGCTCCAGGACGACTTCAAGGAAGCCGAGCGCTCGCGCCTGGAGACCGAGTCGCACCTGGGGCATGACCGCACCTTGCTGGCGACCCTCGGCGAAGAGCTGGCAATGCTCGAGCCTGAGCAGGAAATGACCCTGGCCGCTGCCGAAGAGTCGGCGGCCACCCTGGAAGAAGCCGAAGGCACCATGCACGGCTGGCAGGAGCAGTGGGACACCTTCAACACCCGTTCGGCCGAACCACGTCGCCAGGCCGAAGTGCAGCAGGCGCGTATACAGCAGCTCGAACAGGCGCTTGAGCGTCTGGCCGAGCGCCAGCGCAAGCTGGCTGAGGAGCGCGACCAGCTCAGCGCCGACCCTGAAGATGCCGCGATTCTGGAGCTGGGTGAGCAAGTGGCCAGCAGCGAGCTGGTGCTAGAAGAGATTCAACTGCAGGAACAGCAGGTGGTCGAGCAACTGGAAACCCTGCGCGAGCAACTGCAGCAGGCCGTCCAGGCACAGCAACAGACCCAGGGCGAGTTGCAGCGCCTGGGTGGTCGCCTGGCATCGCTTGAGGCCTTGCAGCAGGCTGCGCTGGACCCAGGCACCGGCACCGCGCAATGGTTGCGCGAGCAGGGCCTGGAGCAACGTCCGCGTCTGGCTGAGGGCCTGCGGGTCGAGCCAGGGTGGGAGTTGGCGGTGGAAACCGTGCTGGGCGCTGATCTGCAGGCCGTGCTGGTGGATGATTTCAGTAGCCTTGATCTGGCGACGTTCAGTCAGGGCGATCTGCGCTTGCTTGATTCGACGACCGAAAGTGCGCGCATTCCGGGCAGCTTGCTCGACAAGGTTGAAGGCCGGGTCGATCTGGCGCCCTGGTTGGGGCAGGTTTTGCCGGTGGAAAGCCTTGAGCAGGCGCTGGCCCAGCGCATCCGCTTGAATGACGGCCAGAGTCTGGTCAGCCGTGATGGCTACTGGGTCGGGCGGCATTTTCTGCGGGTCAATCGCGCCAGCGATGCTCAAGGTGGGCTGCTGGCCCGGGGCCAGGAACTGGAGCGCCTGGGGCTTGAGCACCAGGAGCTGGAGGCCGCGCTCGAATTGCTTGAAGCCCGGTTACAGGAGCAGCGCGAGCAGCAGCAGGACCTTGAGGAGCGCCGCGAACAATTGCGTCGTCGCGCCCAGGACGAGGCCCGCCAGCAGAGTGAACTCAACGCTCGGTTGTCGGCCGGCAAGGCGCGCGCCGAGCAATTGAGCTTGCGCCGTCGGCGTCTGGAGGAAGAGCTGGCCGAACTGCTGGAGCAACGCGCCCTCGAAAGCGAGAATCTCGGTGAGTCGCGCCTGCAACTGCAGGAGGCCCTCGATCTGATGGCCCAGGACACCGAACAGCGCGAACTGCTTCTGGCCCAGCGCGACAGCTTGCGTGAGCGTCTCGACCGGGTGCGCCAGGAAGCTCGTCAGCACAAGGATCACGCTCATCAACTGGCCGTGCGCCTGGGCTCGTTGCGCGCCCAGCACGATTCCACCCGTCAGGCCCTTGAACGTCTGGAGCTGCAGTCGGAGCGTCTGACGGAAAAGCGTGAACAGCTCAGTCTCAACCTGGAAGAGGGTGAAGCACCGCTGGAAGAGTTACGCCTGAAACTCGAAGAGCTGCTGGAAAAGCGCATGAGCGTCGATGACGAAATGCGCCAGGCCCGCCTGCACATGGATGAGGCTGACCGCGAGCTGCGTGACGCGGAGAAACGCCGGACCCAGGCAGAGCAGCAAGCGCAATTGCTGCGTGGCCAGCTGGAGCAGCACCGCCTGGAATGGCAAGGGCTGAGCGTACGGCGCAAGACGCTTCAGGAGCAGTTGCACGCCGACGGCTACGACCTGCAAGGGGTCCTTGGCACCCTCAGCGAGGCGGCCAGCGAGCAAGAAGCCGAGCAGGAGCTGGAACGCATCGACGCCCGTATCCAGCGCCTGGGCGCGATCAACCTGGCGGCCATCGACGAGTATCAGCAGCAGTCAGAGCGCAAGCGTTATCTGGATGCTCAGGATGCTGACCTGGTCGAAGCCCTGGATACCCTGGAAAACGTCATTCGCAAGATCGACAAGGAAACCCGCAACCGCTTCAAAGATACCTTTGATCAGATAAATGCCGGATTACAGGCACTTTTCCCAAAAGTTTTCGGTGGCGGCAGTGCTTACCTGGAACTGACGGGCGAAGATTTACTCGATACAGGGGTAACGATCATGGCGCGGCCACCGGGCAAGAAGAACAGCACCATTCACCTGCTCTCGGGCGGGGAGAAAGCGCTGACCGCCCTGGCCCTGGTATTTGCCATTTTCAAACTGAACCCGGCACCGTTCTGCATGCTCGATGAAGTCGATGCGCCACTGGACGATGCCAACGTCGGACGCTACGCCCGGCTGGTCAAGGAGATGAGTCAGACAGTGCAGTTCATCTATATCACTCACAACAAGATCGCCATGGAGATGGCCGATCAGTTGATGGGGGTTACCATGCATGAACCGGGTTGCTCGCGTCTGGTTGCGGTCGATGTGGAGGAGGCGATGGCCATGGTCGACGCCTGACTTGAGGCGATAAAGCGTGAACCTGCGCTAAATGGCCCTGTCAGTTGCGACAGACGGTGTAAAGTTATCTTTGGTCGTGCTAGCTTAATGTCACTTATTTTTTGCGTGGGTAAAAACGCCTGTCAGAACATAGAGTTGGCGCCACGTTTTAAAGGGGTTTAAACCCTTTATTTTTCAGCATTTTTTACAGAGGCACAGGATTACATGGAAATCGGTCTGCGCGAGTGGCTGATCGTCATCGGCATCATTGTCATTGCCGGTATTCTTTTTGACGGCTGGCGTCGTATGCGCGGCGGCAAGGGCAAGCTGAAGTTTCGTCTGGATCGCAGCTTCTCCAATGCCCCTGATGACGATAACAGCCCCGAATTGATCGGCCCGCCGCGGGTATTGGACACCCACAAGGAACCTGAGCTGGACGAGCACGACCTGCCGTCCATGAGTGCTGCGCGCGAGCGCGACAATAGCAGCAAGCCAAAGGCGTCCAAACGCAAGCGTGGTAGCGAGCCGCAGCAGGGCGACCTGAACCTGGCGGCTGAGCCGCGTGAGCGTGAGCCGGACCTGTTTGCCAATGCTGACGACGATTACCCGGATGAAAGCCGTAATAACGGCAATGCCTTTGCCAGCACCGAAACCCGTGATCTGCCGCCGGTTGAAGAGGTCCTGGTGATCAGCGTGATTTCCCGTGACGAAGGCGGCTTCAAGGGCCCGGCCTTGCTGCAGAACATTCTCGAAAGCGGTTTGCGTTTCGGCGAAATGGATATTTTCCACCGTCACGAAAGCATGGCCGGTAATGGCGAAGTGCTGTTTTCGATGGCCAACGCGGTCAAGCCGGGCGTGTTCGACCTGGACGATATCGATCACTTCAGCACCCGTGCGGTGAGCTTCTTCCTGGGCTTGCCGGGGCCGCGTCATCCCAAGCAGGCCTTTGATGTCATGGTTGCTGCTGCGCGCAAGCTGGCTCATGAACTCAACGGTGAGCTCAAGGACGACCAGCGCAGCGTAATGACTGCCCAGACCATCGAGCATTACCGTCAGCGCATCGTCGAGTTCGAGCGCCGTGCCCTGACCCAGAAACGCTAACAGCATCGCGGGGCAAGCCCGCTCCCACAAACAGCCTCCCTGTGGGAGCGGGCTTGCCCCGCGATGAGGCCCTCAAAGCCGACCCCGAACACGCAAGAGCAGCCCAGGCTGCTCTTTTGCTTTGCAAGAGAATACGAAAATGACTGCCGAATCCCGAATCCTCGAACTGCGTGCCGAACTCGACCAGCACAACTATCGCTACTACGTGCTCGACGAGCCCAGCGTTCCGGACGCCGAATACGACCGTCTGTTCAACGAACTCAAAGCGCTGGAAGCCGAGCATCCGGAGCTGGTGACCGCTGATTCGCCGACCCAGCGTGTCGGCGGTGCGGCCTTGTCGGCTTTCAGTCAGGTGCGTCACGAAGTGCCGATGCTGAGCCTGGGCAACGCCTTCGAGGAAAACGACCTGCGCGAGTTCGACCGGCGCGTGGTCGAAGGCCTGGATCTGCCGGCAGGCGATCTGTTCGGTGACGGCGCGGCGGTGGACTACAGCTGCGAGCCCAAGCTCGATGGCCTGGCCGTCAGCTTGCTGTACCGCGACGGGCAACTGGTGCAGGGCGCCACCCGTGGCGACGGCACCACCGGCGAAGACATCAGCGTCAACGTGCGTACCGTGCGCAACATTCCCCTGAAGCTGCAAGGTGAGGGTTGGCCAGCCGTGCTCGAAGTGCGCGGTGAGGTGTACATGTCCAAGGCCGGCTTCGAGCGTCTGAACCAGGCGCAGATCGAAGCGGGCGGCAAGACCTTCGCCAACCCGCGCAACGCCGCGGCGGGCAGCCTGCGTCAGCTGGATTCGAAGATCACCGCCAGCCGCCCGCTGGAGTTCTGCTGCTATGGCCTGGGCCAGGTCTCGGCGCCACTGGCCGACACCCATATCGGCACCCTGGAACAGCTCAAGGCCTGGGGCATGCCGATCAGCCGCGAACTGCGCCATGCAGCGGGCGTTGCCGAGTGCCTGGAGTACTACCGCGATATCGGCGCGCGCCGCAATGACCTGCCTTACGAGATCGATGGCGTGGTGTTCAAGGTCAACAGCCTGGCTTCCCAGCGCGAACTGGGCTTTCGCGCCCGCGAACCGCGCTGGGCCATTGCCCACAAGTTCCCGGCCATGGAAGAACTGACCGAAGTGCTGGACGTCGAATTCCAGGTCGGACGTACCGGCGCGGTCACCCCGGTGGCCCGGCTCAAGCCGGTGAAGGTGGCTGGAGTGACCGTGTCCAATGCCACGTTGCACAACATGGACGAAGTGGCGCGCCTGGGGCTGATGATCGGCGATACGGTGATCATTCGCCGGGCTGGCGATGTCATCCCGCAGGTGATGCAGGTCGTCACCGAACGTCGTCCTGACTATGCCCGGCCGGTGCACATTCCCACGCAGTGCCCGGTCTGTGGCTCACAGGTAGAGCGCACGCAGTTGATCAAGCGCAGCAAGGGCAAGGAAACCGTCAGTGAGGGCGCGGTGTACCGCTGCGTCGGTCGTCTGGCCTGCGCTGCGCAACTCAAGCAGGCGATCATTCATTACGTCTCGCGGCGCGCCATGGACATCGAAGGGCTCGGCGAAAAGAGCGTCGAGCAACTGGTGGATGAAGGCCTGATCCGTTCGCCGGCCGACCTCTATCAACTGACGTTCGAGCAGGTTGTCGACCTGGAAGGCTTTGCCGAACTGTCGAGCAAGAACCTGCTGGCGGCCATTGCTGCCAGCAAGCAGCCGGGCCTTGCACGCTTCATCTACGCCCTGGGCATTCCCGATGTGGGTGAGGAGACGGCCAAGGTCCTGGCGCGCTCCCTGGGCTCGTTGCAGCGGGTCATGGCGGCATTGCCGCAGGTGCTGACCTACCTGCCGGACATCGGCCTGGAGGTGGCTCACGAGATCCATAGCTTCTTTGAAGATGAGCACAACCGCACCGTTATCAGTCAGCTGCTAGAGCGTGGGCTGCAGTTGCAGGACGAGGGCGATCTGGGCGCCGAGTTCGCGGCCAGCACCACCCTGGCCGGCTTGATCGCCAAGCTGGATATTCCCTCGGTGGGGCCGACGGGGGCGGAAAAGCTGGTGGCCAAACTCGACAGCCTGGAAAAGATCATCGCCGCCGACGGCATCGATCTGCGCCAGGCCCTGGCGGCCAAGCAGGCCGATGCGGTACGCAGTTACTTCCAGGATCCGGCCAATGCCGCGCTGGCCCTGGCCATTGAGGCGCAGCTGCGTGAGTTCGGCATGCACTGGTCGAGCGAGAAAAAAGTCGCCGCCGGTTTGCCGCTGACCGGTCAGACCTGGGTGCTGACCGGCTCACTGGAGCGCATGAGTCGCGATATCGCCAAAGACAAGCTGGAAAGCCTCGGCGCCAAGGTCGCGGGCTCGGTGTCGGCCAAGACCCATTGCGTGGTGGCGGGACCGGGTGCCGGCTCCAAGCTGGCCAAGGCCAACGAGCTGGGGCTCAAGGTGCTGGATGAAGATGCCTTTGTGACCTTTATGGGTGAGCACGGCATTGCCATCTAAGCCCAGGAACACCGCCAAGTCATTGAGTGTTGATGGTTTTTTTGAAATTAGAGGTTGTATCTTCACTTGATGCCGGTACAATGGCGCGGCTCGTCGCCAGATGAGCTGCGTTATGGTGACCCCATCGGTCCCCCCGCATTGATTACCCGTTAACCTGGTCAGGCCCGGAAGGGAGCAGCCATAGCGGGAACATCGAGTGCCGGGGTGTGGCTGGTGGGGTCGCCACCTATCTTCAAGCCGTGCGCTTGTTCCTGCTTTGCCTATCTAGTTTATTCATTGTCTTTTGATGCGCGTGCTATTTCGCCTGCTTGTGTCTGGCTGTCCAGCGCTGCTGTATGGCGTTTGACCATCCGCTCAATCTCCCCAGATTTTTTCATGGCCTCAAGGCTGCGCAGAATCCCTTGCGTGGGTACGCCCGGATCATTTCGCACATAGCAGCTCAGTGCCTGCTCCTCCAGTAGTGCCACTGGCTTGAAGCGTTGGGCTTCGGGTAGCGAGCGATTGAACCAATCCAGGCTCAACTGACTGCTGACCGCATAGCGGTAGCGTCCTGCCTGCAGCTTCTGCAGTACTTGTAACTGATTGCGCGCGTCGTCACGTTTGAAGTGGCCGTTGTCGAATTGCGCCTGCAGTGCGGGGTAATGAAAGCCAAGCACAGTGCCAATGACCTCGTGGGGCAAATCCACTAAATCGGTTGGCGCTGCCTCGCGAGGATGAGCCACCAGCCAGTCGCGCTGCTGGAACAGCGGCGGGCTCCAGCTGAAGTTGCCCGACTGCCCGGCGCTCCAGGACGGCATGACGAAACAGCGCACATCGACGCTGCCACGCTCCATCCCCGCCTGCAGGCGCAAGCGCGGCATTACGTGGAATTCAGGACGACGCTGCACGCGGCTGGCCAGGGTGTTCATCAGGTCGAACATGATGCCTTCGACGGGCTGGTTGTTTTCCAGGCGTACCAGCGGCATGGTCCAGCTATCGGCGACGGCAAAACGCAAGGGGGGTAACTCGGTGGCCGGCAGTTGGCCGATGTACAGCATTAACAGGCTCAAAACCCAGCGCATCCACTTCTCCCTGCGTGGTATCGGCATCCTGGCGAACAAAGCTTATACGTCAGGCTGCATAGCGGATGCAATTTCAGGCCTGCTCCGCTAGGATTAGCGGTCTTTGGTCTATCTATTTGACGGTTTTCGATGAGTTATCAGGTTCTTGCACGTAAATGGCGTCCGCGCTCGTTCCGCGAAATGGTCGGCCAGACCCATGTGCTCAAGGCTTTGATCAACGCACTGGACAACCAGCGCCTGCACCATGCCTACCTGTTTACCGGTACTCGCGGCGTGGGCAAGACTACCATCGCGCGCATCATCGCCAAATGCCTGAACTGTGAAACCGGCATCACCTCGACCCCCTGCGGCACCTGTTCGGTGTGCCGGGAGATCGACGAGGGCCGTTTCGTCGACCTGATCGAGATCGACGCCGCCAGTCGCACCAAAGTCGAAGACACCCGCGAGCTGCTCGACAACGTGCAGTACGCGCCGAGCCGTGGGCGCTTCAAGGTCTACCTGATCGACGAAGTGCACATGCTCTCCAGTCACTCGTTCAACGCCTTGCTCAAGACGCTGGAAGAGCCGCCGCCCTACGTCAAGTTCATCCTTGCCACCACCGATCCGCAGAAGCTGCCGGCGACCATTCTGTCGCGCTGCCTGCAGTTTTCCCTGAAGAACATGACCCCCGAGCGGGTGGTCGAGCATCTGAGCCATGTGCTCGGTGCCGAGAACGTCCCGTTCGAAGACGACGCGCTGTGGCTGCTTGGCCGCGCCGCCGATGGCTCGATGCGCGATGCCATGAGCCTGACCGATCAGGCCATTGCTTTCGGTGAAGGCAAGGTATTGGCCGCCGATGTGCGGGCCATGCTTGGCACGCTCGATCATGGCCAGGTCTACGGCGTCCTGCAGGCGCTGCTCGAAGGCGACGCACGGGCCTTGCTCGAAGCGGTACGCCACCTGGCCGAGCAGGGGCCGGACTGGAGCGGCGTGCTGGCCGAGATGCTCAATGTGCTGCATCGCGTCGCCATCGCCCAGGCACTGCCTGAAGCCGTGGACAACGGCCAGGGCGATCGCGACCGGGTATTGGCCCTGGCCCAGGCGCTGCCGGCCGAGGACGTACAGTTCTACTACCAGATGGGCTTGATCGGTCGTCGTGACCTGCCGCTGGCTCCAGATCCGCGCGGCGGCTTCGAGATGGTGCTGTTACGCATGCTGGCCTTCCGTCCCGCCGATACCGATGATGCACCGACGCCGGTACTAAAGCCGGTGGGGATCAGCCAGGCCACAGCTGATTCGGCAAGTGCGGTGGCAGCAGCGAGTTCCGCTGCGCCTGCGGTGATTGCTGCGCCGGCTGTCGAGCCTGTGCCGGTTGCCGCTCCTGAGCCGGTAGCTGTTACCCAGCCTGAGCCGGAACCTGAGCCTGCGCCCACGCCAGTCGAGGTCAAAGCTGAAGAGCCTGAGCCGGTTGTCGACCTGCCCTGGAACGATCCAGCCCCGGTCCAGCCTGTTGCGGAGCCCGAGGCTGCACCTGCTGCGCCCGAACCTGTAGTCGAAGCGCCGCAACCGGCGCCGATGCCGGTTCAGGCGGTGGTGCGTCAGGACGAACCGCCTCACGACGACAGCATCGGCTACAGCCCGGCAGGCATGGAGCGTGACGACGAGCCGCCGCTGGACGAGGATTACTATGAGCCGGAGATGGATCCGGCCAGCTACAGTTACCTGGATGAACTGGCGATCGAGCATGTGCACGAAGAGGCGCCGGCCGCTACTCCCGAGCCGTTGCCAGCGGCCATGCCGGCCACCGGCCTGGCTTTGCAATGGCTGGAATTATTCCCGCAGTTGCCGATCTCCGGGATGACCGGCAGTATCGCCGCCAACTGTACGCTGATTGCCGCCGAAGGCGATGACTGGCTGCTGCACCTGGACCCGGCCCACAGTGCGCTGTTCAACGCCACCCAGCAGCGCCGCCTGAACGATGCCTTGAACCAGCATTTCGGGCGCACGCTGAAGCTGTCCATCGAGCTGATTCGCCCGGAGCAGGAAACCCCGGCCCAGGCGGCAGCGCGCAAGCGTGCCGAGCGTCAGGGTGAGGCAGAGGCGTCGATTGAGGCTGACCCGCTCATCCAGCAGATGATCAAGCAGTTTGGCGCCATGGTGCGACACGATACCATTGAGCCTGTAGACGCCCCGGTAACCCAGGGCGAATGACCGAATGACACAAGCGGCCCGGGCCCGATCCGCGCCGCACCCCGTAAGACTAAATTTGAGGTGATCCCCATGATGAAAGGTGGCATGGCCGGCCTGATGAAGCAGGCCCAGCAAATGCAGGAAAAAATGGCCAAGATGCAGGAAGAGCTGGCCAACGCCGAAGTGACCGGCCAGTCCGGCGCCGGCCTGGTGAGCGTGGTGATGACCGGTCGTCACGACGTCAAGCGCATCAGTCTGGACGACAGCCTGATGCAGGAAGACAAGGAAGTGCTGGAAGACCTGATCGCCGCCGCCGTCAACGACGCAGTGCGCAAGGTCGAGCAGAACAGCCAGGAAAAAATGGGTGGCATGACCGCTGGCATGCAGCTGCCACCTGGTTTCAAAATGCCGTTCTAAGGCAGCACTCGTAGTACCTACGGTGGGAGCACGGCTGTGAGGTCGTTGCTCCCATCGTCGTTTTTCTCGCGCTTATTGAATATCCAGGTTATTGCCCATGAGCTTCAGTCCCCTGATTCGCCAACTGATCGATGCCTTGCGCATCCTGCCCGGCGTCGGCCAGAAAACCGCTCAGCGCATGGCACTGCAGTTGCTTGAGCGCGACCGCAGTGGCGGCACGCGCCTGGCTCAGGCCCTGACCCAGGCCATGGAAGGGGTTGGTCATTGTCGCCAGTGCCGTACCCTGACCGAGCAGGAGCTGTGCCCACAGTGCGCCGACACGCGCCGTGACGACACGCTGCTGTGCGTGGTCGAAGGGCCGATGGATGTCTATGCGGTGGAACAGACCGGTTATCGCGGCCGTTATTTCGTGCTCAAAGGGCACCTGTCACCGCTGGACGGGCTGGGGCCTGAGGCGATCGGTATTCCGCAGCTGATGGCGCGTATCGAGGAGCAGGGCACCTTTACCGAGGTGATCCTGGCGACCAACCCGACGGTGGAGGGTGAGGCGACGGCTCATTACATTGCGCAGTTGCTGGCCGACAAGGGCCTGGTGGCTTCGCGCATCGCTCATGGCGTGCCGTTGGGCGGAGAGCTGGAGCTGGTGGATGGCGGGACGCTGGCGCACTCCTTTGCGGGGCGCAAGCCGATTTCGCTCTGAGCAACGGTCTTGTGCTGATCTTGTGGGAGCTGGCCTTGCCAGCGATGCAGGCACCGCGCAACAGCTGACACCGCGTCGATCCCATCGCCAGCAAGGCTGGCTCCCACACGAGCTGAAGACTTAGCGTTCGCTCAACGAGAACTCGGTCAGGCAGAAGGTTGGAATGCCCAGCGCCTGCAGTTTCTGCGAGCCACCCAGCTCCGGCAGGTCAATAATCGCTGCGGCCTCGAACACTTGCGCACCCATGCGGCGCACCAGGTTGGTTGCTGCCACGAAGGTCCCGCCGGTGGCGATCAGGTCGTCGAAAATCAGCACCGAATCGCCTTCACACAGGCTGTCGGCGTGCACTTCGAGGAACGCTTCACCGTATTCGGTCTGGTAGCCTTCGGCGAGCACGTCAGCCGGCAGCTTGCCCTGCTTGCGGAACAGGATCAGTGGCTTGTTCAGTTGGTGGGCGATGATCGAGCCGATCAGGAAGCCGCGGGCGTCCATGGCACCGATGTGGCTGAACTCGGCCTCGACATAGCGCTCGATGAAGGCGTCGGCCACATGGCGCAAGCCCCGTGGCGACTGGAACAGCGGCGTGATGTCGCGAAAGATCACGCCGGCTTTCGGGAAGTCCGGTACTGGGCGGATCAGGGCTTTGAGGTCGAAGGTATCGCTGTGCATGGGGCGGGTATCCTGAGAAACGAATGCCCGCCAGTATACCCTTATCCCGTGTCCTCAGCTCTCCAGAGCACCACCGGCCAGCGCACACAGCTGGATCGGGTCGAGGATGTGGATTTCCTTGCCTTCGGCGGCAATCAGGCCGTTCTGCTGGAAGCGGGTGAAAACCCGTGAAACAGTTTCTACCGCCAGACCCAGGTAGTTGCCGATTTCGTTGCGCGACATGCTCAGGCGGAACTGATTGGCCGAATAGCCCCGGGCACGGAAGCGCGCCGAGAGGTTGACCAGGAAGGTGGCGATGCGCTCGTCGGCGGTTTTCTTCGACAACAGCAGCATCATCTGCTGGTCATCGCGAATTTCGCGGCTCATCACCCGCATCAGCTGGCGACGCAGTTGAGGCAGCTGAACCGAAAGTTCATCGAGGCGTTCGAAGGGGATTTCACAGACCGACGTGGTTTCCTGGGCCTGGGCCGATACCGGATAGGTTTCGGTGTCCATGCCGGACAGGCCGACCAGTTCGCTGGGCAGGTGAAAGCCGGTGATCTGTTCTTCACCGCCGTCGCTCAGGCTGAAGGTTTTCAGGGCACCGGAGCGCACTGCGTAGACCGAAGCGAAGTTGTCACCCTGGCGGAACAGAAATTCGCCTTTCTTCAGCGGTCGCCCGCGTTTGACGATGTCATCCAATGCATCCATGTCTTCCATGTTCAACGACAATGGCAGGCACAGAGGCGCCAGGCTGCAATCCTTGCAGTGGGCCTGGTTATGGGGGCGCAGTTTGACTGGCTCGGACATTTCTTCATTCCTTGGGGGAAAGCACACATAAGCCGTAAGGGTAACTCAGGGCATGGGGTTTCGGCCAGCCCGCACCCGGGTAGGGTGGGGTGGATGAGGTGCGGCGTATCGTCCGACCTCCGATAAACATAGTGTGCTTTACAAGTATGACTGTAAACAGTGTCCGTGCTTTGCGCTTCAGATCACCCGAGAGAAGCGTTGCTGGCTGTGCAGGCCGAGGTAGGCGTCGAACACCATGCACACCGAACGCACCAGCAGGCGACCGGCGGGCAATACCTGGATGCCCTGGTTGCTGAGGTGGATCAGGCCATCGTCGTGCATGGCTTGCAGGGCTGGCCACTGGTCCTTGAAGTAGCCGCGAAAATCGATGGTGAAGGCTTGTTCGATGACTTCGAAGTCCAGTTCGAAGTGGCAGATCAACTGCTGGATCACCGCGCGGCGCAGGCGGTCGTCGGCGCTGCAGAGCAGGCCGCGGCTGGTGGCCAGCTGGGCGCTGGACAGGGTGTCCTGGTAGGTGTTCAGGTCGCTGGTGTTCTGGCAGTACAGATCACCGATCTGGCTGATGGCCGAGACGCCGAGGCCGATCAGGTCGCAGTGACCGTGGGTGGTGTAGCCCTGGAAATTGCGTTGCAGGGTCGATTCTTCCTGGGCGATGGCCAGTTCGTCGTCGGGCAGGGCGAAATGGTCCATGCCAATGTAGCGGTAGCCGGCGGCAGTCAGTTGTTCAATGGTTCTTTGCAGCATCTCCAGCTTGGCGGCGGGCGCCGGCAGGTCATTGCTGTCGATGCGCCGCTGCGGCATGAAGCGTTCCGGCAAGTGCGCATAGTTGAACACCGACAGGCGGTCCGGTTGCAGCTTGATGACTTCGTCCACGGTGCGGGCAAAGCCTTCTGGCGTTTGTTTGGGCAGACCGTAGATCAGGTCGAGGTTGATCGAGCGAAACTGCAGGGTGCGTGCCGCGTCGATGATTGTCCGGGTCTGTTCCAGGGTTTGCAGGCGGTTGATCGCCCGTTGCACGGCCGGGTCGAGGTCCTGCACGCCCAGGCTGACGCGATTGAAACCCAGTTCGCGCAGCAGGCCCATGGTCGGCCAGTCGGCCTCGCGCGGGTCGATCTCGATGCCGTAGTCGCCGGAATCGTCGTCCAGCAGGTTGAAATGCTGGCGCAAATGCGCCATCAGCTGGCGCAGTTCGACGTGGCTGAGAAAGGTCGGGGTGCCGCCACCGAAGTGCAATTGCTCGACGCTCTGCTTGGGGTCCAGGTGACAAGCGATCAGCTGGATTTCCTGCTCCAGGCGCTGCAGGTAGGGCTGGGCGCGGGCGCGGTCTTTGGTGATGACCTTGTTGCAGGCGCAGTAGTAGCAGATGTTGGCGCAGAACGGCACGTGCACATAGAGCGACAGCGGCCGAACGGCCCGGCGGCTGTCACGCAGGGCGTGCAGCAGGTCGAAGGAGCCGACTTCGCTGTGCAGTTGCACTGCGGTTGGATAGGAGGTGTAGCGTGGGCCGGACAGGTCGTAGCGACGGATCAGGTCGGAGTCCCAACGGAGTGCGTCGAGCATGTGGGCAATCCCCAGAATGAGCAGCAGTGCCCGAAGTCTAGGGGGGTGGGAAACAGCCCGTCTTGATTTGTATCAACGGCGCTTCAGTGGCCCATCAGCCAGTGCTGGTGCGGCCCCGGCAGGGTCCACAGACCAAACAGGATCACCAGTATGCCGCCAGCGACCCGTACCCCGCGTTTGCGTAGCAGGGCGCTGGTGCGTTCGGCGGCAAGCCCGGTGGCCAGCAGCACAGGCCAGGTGCCGAGACCGAAGGCCAGCATCAGCAGGGCGCTGTCAGCGGCGTTGCCCTGGCTCGCAGCCCACAACAGGGTGCTGTAGACCAGGCCGCATGGCAGCCAGCCCCACAGGGCGCCCAGCAGCAGAGCGCGGGGCAGGCTGGAAACCGGTAGCAGGCGGTTGGCAACGGGCTGTATGTGGCGCCACAGGCCGCGTCCGAGGCCTTCGATGCGAGTCAGGCCGCTCCACCAGCCGGCCAGGTACAGGCCCATGCTGATCAACAGCAACGCTGCGACCACGCGCATGCCCAAGGCCACCGGGCTGTTGGCCACGGCCCAGCCGGCCAGGCCCAGCAGCAGGCCGGCCAGGGCGTAGCTGAAGATGCGGCCCAGGTTGTAGGCCAGCAGCAGGCGAAAGCGCCGGCTGCGCTGTTCTTTGGGGATGGCCAGGGTCAGGGCACCCATCAGCCCGCCGCACATGCCCAGGCAATGGCCGCCGCCCAGCAGGCCGAGGATCAGCGCCGAGCTGAGCAGGGGTAGCAGCTCAAGCACGGGGTGGGGCGCCGTCGTCGGGTTTCTTGCCGTCGGCTTCGTCCATCGCGGCGGTGTGCTGTGGGTCCTGATCGTCGAACAGGATGCTGTGGGCCGGGCTGTCGAGGTCGTCGTACTGACCGCTGTCCACCGCCCAGAAGAAGATGTAGATAGCGATGGCGACGATCAGCAGCGCGGCCGGAATCATGATGTATAGCGCGGGCATGGAAGCTCCTGGTCAGGCCGTGGCTGGGTGTGAGTCGCGGGTCGCTGTGGCGCCGGCGGCCGGGCCGCTGATGCGGGTCAGGCGCAGGGCGTTGAGCACCACGATCAGCGAACTGACGGACATGCCAATGGCCGCCCACACCGGCGTGATCCAGCCCAGGGCGGCAAAGGGCAGCATCAGGCCATTATACAGCGCTGCCCAGAGCAGGTTCTCGATAATGATCCGGCGAGTGCGCCGGGCCAGGCTGAAGGCCTGCACCAGCGCGTCGAGGCGATTGGACAGCAGTACTGCATCGGCGCTGGTCTTGGCAAGGTCGGTGGCCGAGCCCATGGCGATGCTGATGTCGGCGGCGGCCAGCACCGGTACGTCGTTGACTCCGTCGCCGAGCATCAGCACCTTGCGGCCCTGCAGCTGCAGGGTTTTGAGTTTTTCCAGTTTGTCATCCGGACGCAAGCCGCCGATGGCCTGGTCAATCTGCAGCTCGGCGGCCACGCTCTGCACCATCGGTGAGCTGTCGCCGGACAGCAGCAAGGTCTGCCAGCCGCGGGCGCGACAGGCCGCGAGCAAGTCGGCGGCGTCATTGCGCAGGCGGTCGTCGAGCACCAGCCAGGCAAGGGCGCCCTGGGTGTCGCCGAGCAACAGCCATTGACCCGGCTCTGCGGGCATCTCGGGTGCAGCAGTGTTGCTCAAGGCGCACACGAAACCTGCTTCGCCGATGCGCAGGCGTTGCCCTTGCACCACGCCTTCAAGCCCGAGGCCAGGCTCGGCGTGTACCTCGTCGGCAGCAACGCTGGCGCGCCCGAAGGCACGGGCAATCGGGTGTTCGGAGCGGTTTTCCAGGGCGGCGGCAAGCATCAGGCACTGATCGGCGTCGGCGGCGGCCAGCGGGCGAATGGCGCGCAAGGTCAGGCGGCCTTCGGTGAGGGTGCCGGTCTTGTCGAAGATCACTGTGTCGATCTGGTTCAGGCCTTCGAGCACATGACCGCGGGTCAGCAGCAGGCCGAGTTTGTGCAGGGTACCGGTGGCGGCGGTCAGCGCGGTAGGGGTGGCCAGCGACAGGGCGCAAGGGCAGGTGGCGACCAGCATCGCCAGGACGATCCAGAACGCCCGCGACGGGTCCAGCTGCCACCAGAGCAGGCCGATGGCCGCAGCGGCGACCAGGGAGAACAGCAGGAACCACTGCGAGGCGCGGTCGGCGATTTCCGCCAGCCGCGGTTTTTCCGACTGGGCCCGCTCCAGCAGGCGGACGATGGCCGACAGGCGTGTGTCCTGGCCCAGGGCCTGGACTTCGACGGTCAGCGCGCTTTCCACGTTCAAGGTCCCGGCGGTTACCGCGTCGCCCGCACGGCGCGGCTGGGGCAGGTATTCACCGGTCAGCAGCGACTCATCGACACTCGACTGACCGCTGACGATACGCCCGTCGGCAGGCACGACATGCCCGGGTTGAATCAGTACGCAATCACCCAGTTGCAACTCACTGAGCAGGATCCGCTCGCTTTGGCCCGCCGCGCCCAGGCGCAGGCAGGAAGCGGGCAGCAGGTTGACCAGCTGTGCAGTGGCGGCGGCCGTGCGCTCACGGGCACGGCGTTCCAGGTAGCGGCCTGCGAGCAGGAACAGGGCGAACATGCCTACGGCATCGAAATACAGCTCGCCGCTGCCGGTGATCGCGGTCCAGATCCCGGCGCCATAGGCCAGGCCGATGGCCAGCGACACCGAAACGTCCATGGTCAGGTGTCGGGTGCGCAGGTCGCGGGCGGCGCCACGGAAGAACGGCGCGCAGCTGTAGAAGACGATCGGGGTGGTCAGGAACAGCGCGACCCAGCGCAGGATGGTGTGCAGTTCCGGGCTCAGGTCGATGTTGAATTCCGGCCAGGTGGCCATGGTCGCCATCATCGCCTGGAACCACAGCAGGCCGGCGACCCCCAGTTGGCGCAGGGCGGTGCGGTTTTCATTGGCCAGCTGTTCAGCGGCGCGGTCGGCCTGATAGGGGTGCGCCGCGTAACCGATGTGGCGCAGTTCGGCCAGCAGCCTGGACAGCGGTAACTGACTGTCGGCCCAGTTGACCTGCAGGCGGTGGTTGGAGAGGTTCAGTCGCGCCTCGGCTACGCCAGGCAGGTTGCGCAGGTGTTTTTCGATCAGCCAGCCGCACGCGGCGCAGCTGATGCCTTCGATCAGCAAGGTGGTTTCGGCCAGCTCACCGCTATGGCGGACGAAAGGTTTTTGCACATCGGCACGGTCATACAGGGCCAGCTCGTCGACCAGTTGCTGGGGCAGGGCATCGGGGTTGGCGCTGGCTTCGCTGCGGTGCTGGTAATAGCTTTCCAGGTTGCCAGCGACAATGGCTTCGGCCACGGCCTGGCAACCCGGGCAGCAGAACAGCCGGTCCTGGCCGAGTACCACGGCGGTGAAGTGGCTGCCGGCCGGAACGGGCAGGGCGCAGTGGTAGCAAGGCGTGGGGCTGGTCATGGCTATCTTCGCAGTCATTCAGGGCATTATCGCCGGCAATGCCGGCTCCCACAGAAAACCACCGATGGCATTTGTGGGAGCCGGCATTGCCGGCGATGGGGCGACTCATTTTTCGAGGTGTTCAGCCCCTTGCAGCGCTTCGTCGCCCAACTGCAGGGTTACATCATGGCCAACCTGTTCTTCTTCAAACAGACGCCAGACATGCTCGTCCTGGCTGCCGAGCAGCTCGACGAAGCGACGGCCTTCGATCTTGTCGCTGAGCTGGCCGACGTAGCGTCCGGCTTCGCTGGCGCTCTGGGTCAGGATGATCTTGCGGTCTTTCTCCGGCTGGGTCGGCGAGATCAGGTTGAGTTCCAGGGTTTTCGGCTGGCTGTTACCGCTCAGGCGCAGCTCGACTTCACCGGTCAGCTCGTCCAGGTGCACGCTGGCCTTGAGGTTCAGGGTCTGGCCCAGCAGTTCACGGTCCAGCGAGCGGTTAATGCCTTTACCGGCCTCGTAGTAGTTGTCGTTGACCAGGTTGTCCGGGTTGTTGACCGCAATGTAGACCATGGTCAGGCTCAGGGTCACCGAGGTGGCCAGCACCCCGATGATGATCCATGGCCAAAGGTGCTTGTACCAGGGGCTGGCGGCTGTTGCAGAAGGCATAGACTCAGTCTCTTATCGAATTTGCGGGCCGATGAAGCGGCTCTTGGCTTCAACCTGGGTGGCGCTGTCGTCAGCGTCCTTGAGGATGAAGGTGACTTCGTTGGTGCTCGATGGCAGTTTCTCCGGGGCCATCGACAGTTGTACCGGCAGGCTGACGATGTCACCGGCGGCGACACGGATTTCCCCGGCGCCTTCAAGCTTGAGGTCTGGCAGGCCAGCGGCTTCGAGCACGTAGACGTGGTCGTGCTGGTCTTTGTTCATGACCTTCAGGCTGTAGACGTTTTCGATCCGGCCCTGGGCGTTTTCGCGGTACAGGACGCGGTCCTTGCTGACGTCGAAGCCGACCAGCGGGCGCAGCACGAAGGCGCTGGCGAGCAGGCCGATCATGGCCAGCAAGACCACCGCATAACCGATCAGGCGCGGGCGCAACATGTGGGTTTTCTGCCCGGAGAGGTTGTGCTCGGTGGTGTAGCTGATCAGGCCTTTGGGGTAGTTCATCTTGTCCATGATGGTGTCGCAGGCGTCGATGCAGGCGGCGCAGCCGATGCACTCGATCTGCAGGCCATCGCGAATGTCGATGCCGGTCGGGCAGACCTGGACGCACATGGTGCAGTCGATGCAGTCACCCAGGCCTTTGGCCTTGTAATCGAGGTCTTTCTTGCGCGGGCCACGGGTTTCGCCGCGACGTGGATCGTAGGAGACGATCAGCGTGTCCTTGTCGAACATCACGCTCTGGAAGCGCGCATAGGGGCACATGTACACGCACACCTGCTCGCGCAGCCAGCCGGCATTGCCGTAGGTGGCCAGGGTGAAGAAACCGACCCAGAAATACGCCCAGCCATCGGCCTGGCCGGTGAAGAACTCCACCACCAGCTCGCGGATCGGCGAGAAGTAGCCGACGAAGGTCATGCCGGTGACAAAGCCGATCAGCAGCCACAGGCTGTGCTTGGCCAGTTTGCGCAGGAACTTGTTGCCGCTCATGGGCGCCTTGTCCAGCTTCATGCGCTGGTTGCGGTCACCTTCCGTGACCTTTTCGCACCACATGAAGATCCAGGTCCAGACGCTCTGCGGACAGGTGTAGCCGCACCACACCCGGCCAGCGAACACGGTGATGAAGAACAGGCCGAAGGCGGCAACGATCAACAGGCCGGACAGCAGGATGAAATCCTGCGGCCAGATGGTGGCGCCGAAGATGTAGAACTTGCGCTCGGGCAGGTTCCACCAGACCGCCTGGTGCTCGCCCCAGTTCAGCCACACCGTGCCGAAATACAGCAGGAACAGGACGGCGCCGCCGGCCATGCGCAAATTGCGGAACAAGCCGGTGAAGGCCCGGGTGTAGATTTTTTCCCGAGAGGCGTAGAGATCGACGCTGTCTTTGTCTTTATTGGCAGGCGGGGTGACATCATGTACTGGAATCTGCTTGCTCATCATTGAGTCCCACGGCAGTGGAATTACGCCGCGATCAGTGCGTGCCGACCGCAGTCAGAAGTTTATGCTGCTCCAGGTCGGATAATACGCCTGTAGTGGCAGCATGGGGCATGGCTGCGACCTTTAGTCGCGTTGGGTTTGCCTGGTGATTAGTGTAGTGGGCGTGTCAATTGATCTGGGTCATGCGAACTGCCTTGACCCGGTGGGAGCGGCGTCTATAAAAAAGCCCCGCCAGTCTGCACTGACGGGGCCTTTTGGTGGCTGTGCGAATTACTTCGCTTCAGCCGCCTTTTCACCTTGATGCGACAGGCTGTAGACATAGGCGGCCAGCAGGTGGACCTTGTCGTTACCCTGGATCGCTTCCTGGGCAGGCATCTGGCCCTGACGGCCGTAACGGATGGTCTGCTGCAGTTGCGCGAAGCTCGAACCGTAGATGAATGCCTGCGGGTGCGTCAGGTTCGGCGCGCCCATGGCCGGGGTGCCTTTGCCTTCAGGGCCGTGGCAGGCCACGCAGTTGGCGGCGAAGAGCTTCTGGCCGTTGGCGATGTCGGCTTTCGCCCCTTCTGGCAGCTTGCGGCCATCAAGGTTGGTCAGCACGTACCCGGCGACGTCGGCAACGCCCTGCTCACCAATGACTTCGGCCCAGGCCGGCATCACGCCGTGACGACCGCCCATGATGGTGGCCTTGATGGTTGCCGGATCACCGCCCCAACGCCAGTCGTTGTCGGTGAGGTTAGGGAAGCCATAGGAACCCTTGGCGTCGGAACCGTGGCACACCGAGCAGTTGGAGGCGAACAGGCGCCCACCCATTTTCAGGGCTTGCGGATCCTTGGCCACTTCTTCAATGGGCATGGCAGCAAATTTGGCGAAGATCGGCCCAAATTTAGCGTCAGCGCGGGCCATTTCCTTTTCCCACTCGTGTACGCCGGTCCAGCCAGGCTGGCCGTTGGCGAACTCGGTCTTTTTCTCGTTATCCACGTACTGGTAACCCGGCAAAATGCCTTTCCAGTTACCCAGGCCCGGGTACAGCACCAGGTAACCCAGGGCGAAAACGATGGTGCCGACGAACAGCATGAACCACCATTTCGGCAACGGGTTGTCATATTCCTCGATGCCGTCGTAGGCGTGGCCCACGGTTTCTTCGGTGGTTTCGCTGCGCTGGCCCTTGCGGGTGGACAGCAGCAGCCAGGTCAGGGCGAAGATCGTGCCCAGACTCAAAACGGTGACGTACAGACTCCAGAAGGTAGTCATTCGTTGTTACTCCTAGACGCTTTCGCTTGCGCTTGCTCGACGTGCTTGCTGGCTTCGGGATCATCCGCGAAGGGCAGCATGGTCGCTTCGTCGAACTCAGACTTGCGCCGAGAACTGAACACCCACAACGCCAGGCCAATAAAGGCCACCATCACCACGACGGTGCCCAGGCCACGAATCATCCCGATATCCATCAATGTCACCGTTTGCTTTTGATGATGGTGCCCAGGCCTTGCAGGTAGGCCACCAGAGCGTCCATTTCAGTCTTGCCCTTGACCGCGTCGCGGGCACCGGCGATGTCTTCATCGGTGTACGGTGTGCCGAGGGTGCGCAGGACTTCCATTTTCTTGACGGTGTCCTTGCCATCGAGCTTGTTCTCTACCAGCCATGGGTAGGCCGGCATTTTCGACTCGGGCACGACGTTGCGCGGGTTGTACAGGTGCGCACGGTGCCAGTCATCGGAGTAACGGCCGCCGACACGGGCCAGGTCCGGGCCGGTACGCTTGGAGCCCCACAGGAACGGGTGGTCCCAGACGCTTTCACCGGCGACCGAGTAGTGGCCGTAGCGCTCGGTTTCGGCACGGAACGGACGGATCATCTGCGAGTGGCACTGCACGCAGCCTTCGCGGATGTAGATGTCACGGCCTTCCAGTTCCAGCGCGGTACGTGGCTTCATGCCCTCGACCGGCTTGTTGGTGACGTCCTGGAAGAACAGCGGGACGATCTGGGTCAGGCCACCGACACTCACGGCGATGACCATGAAGAAGGCCAGCAGGCCGATATTCTTCTCGAGTGTTTCGTGCTTCATCAGTGAGCTCCAACTACAGCGATCTGAGCCGCAGCTTCAGCTTCGGCCGGCTTCGAGGCGCGTACGGTACGGTAGACGTTGTACGCCATCAGCAGCATGCCGGAGGCGAAGAACGCACCGCCCAGGGCACGGACGATAAAGCCTGGGTGGCTGGCCTGCAGGGCTTCGACGAAGGAGTAGGTGAGGGTGCCGTCATCGTTGATTGCACGCCACATCAGGCCCTGGGTGATGCCGTTGACCCACATCGAGGAGATGTACAGCACAGTACCGATGGTCGCCAGCCAGAAGTGCGCGTTGATCAGGCCGATGCTGTGCATCTGCTCGCGGCCGTAGACTTTCGGGATCATGTGGTACAGGGCGCCGATCGAGATCATCGCAACCCAGCCCAGAGCGCCGGCGTGTACGTGGCCGACGGTCCAGTCGGTGTAGTGCGACAGCGAGTTGACGGTCTTGATCGCCATCATCGGACCTTCGAAGGTCGACATGCCGTAGAACGCCAGGGACACCACGAGGAAACGCAGGATCGGGTCGGTGCGCAGCTTATGCCAGGCGCCCGAGAGGGTCATCATGCCGTTGATCATGCCGCCCCAGCTTGGTGCCAGGAGAATGATCGACATGGCCATGCCCAGCGACTGCGCCCAGTCCGGCAGGGCGGTGTAGTGCAGGTGGTGCGGACCGGCCCAGATGTACAGGGTGATCAGTGCCCAGAAGTGCACGATCGACAGGCGATAGGAGTAGATCGGACGCTCGGCCTGTTTTGGCACGAAGTAGTACATCATGCCGAGAAAGCCCGTGGTCAGGAAGAAGCCCACGGCGTTGTGGCCGTACCACCACTGGATCATCGCGTCGGTGGTACCCGAGTAAGCCGAGTAGGACTTGAACAGGCTGACCGGCAGCGACATGTGGTTGACGATGTGCAGCATCGCGGTCACCACGATGAACGCACCGTAGAACCAGTTACCCACATAGATGTGCTTGGTCTTGCGCTTGACGATGGTGCCGAAGAACACCACACCGTAGGTGACCCAGACAATCGCCAGCAAAATGGCGATCGGCCATTCCAGCTCGGCGTATTCCTTGGTCGTGGTGTAACCCAGCGGCAGGGTAATGAGCGCACCGACGATCACCGCTTGCCAACCCCAGAAGGTGAAGGCCGCGAGGCTGTCGGAAATCAGTCGCGTCTGGCAGGTACGCTGCACGACATAATAAGAAGTGGCAAACAGTGCACAGCCACCGAAGGCGAAAATCACCAGGTTGGTGTGCAGTGGGCGAAGCCGTCCAAAGCTCGTCCATGGCAGGTCCAGGTTCAGCTGGGGCCATACCAGTTGCGAGGCGATGAAGACTCCAAGCCCCATGCCAAGGATCCCCCAGACCACCGTCATGATGGCGAACTGGCGGACGACCTTATAGTTATAAGCAGTCGGACTGATTGCTGTGCTCATTCTAAGGTTCCACGGTTTGGGTGTTTTTGTAGGTTAAAAAATCGGCGCAAGTATGTATAAACCGTGTGGTTATTGCAACGCGATGGCTCTCGCGCCGACCTTTGCCAAAGCCCGATCTACCGCTGTTCCGGGCCTTGTTGGCGGACAAAGTGTACACAATTATCTGCTTGATATGTGTACCGTTATTCATCTTTTCTTGTCCAATCGGTCAGGCTTGTTGTAACCGTTTTCCGTTATCCAGAAGCGGGTACAAAGAGGTCGAGCCGATCCCATCTGCCTTTGCACGCATTCTTCAACAGCCACGACCGACCAACGGGATTAGCAGGCCCCGGGTTGCGGTCGCTGTGGCAACAAGCTTAGTTCCGATCAAGGCGGGTGCAAGGCGGGGTGGCGGGGGAGGTGCGACGTTTGGTCGCAAGGGGGAAATGGAACCGCCGCATCCGGGTGGCTGCGGCGGTTTGAGTCAAGGCTCAGTTAAGGGATGATTTTACTTGGCAGAGAGGTTCTCACCTTGAGCCGGTTCATCCTGCGACAGGCTGTAGACATAGGCGGCCAGCAGGTGGACCTTGTCGTTACCCTGGATCGCTTCCTGGGCAGGCATCTGGCCCTGGCGGCCATAGCGAATGGTCTGCTGCAGCTGGGCGAAGCTTGAACCGTAGATGAAGGCTTGCGGGTGCGTCAGGTCCGGTGCGCCCATGGCTGGGGTACCTTTGCCTTGCGGACCGTGGCAGGCCACACAGTTGGTTGCAAAGAGCTTCTCGCCGTTGCCAATATCGGCCTTGGTGCCTTCTGGCAGCTTGCGTCCATCCATGTTGGTGAGGACGAAAGCGGCTACGTCGGCCACACCTTGCTCACCGATCACTTCGGCCCAGGCCGGCATGACGCCGTGACGACCGCTCATGATCGACTGCTTGATGGTGTCCGGATCGCCGCCCCAGCGCCAGTCCTTGTCGGTCAGGTTAGGGAAGCCATAGGCACCCTTGGCGTCGGAGCCGTGGCAGACCGAGCAGTTGGAGGCGAACAGACGGCCGCCCATTTTCAGCGCTTGCGGATCCTTGGCCACTTCCTCTACCGGCATGGCCGCGAACTTGGCGAAGATCGGGCCGAATTTGGCGTCGGCCTTGTCCATTTCTTTCTGCCATTCGTTGACCTGGGTCCAGCCGTCCTGATAGCCCGGCAGGATGCCTTTCCAGTTGCCCAGGCCAGGGTAGAGGATCAGGTAGCCGACCGAGAACACCAGGGTGCCGACGAACAGCCAGAACCACCACTTGGGCAGCGGGTTGTCGTACTCCTCGATGCCGTCGAAGCTGTGGCCCATGGTCTGGTCGCCGCCGTTGGGCTTTTCGCCCTTGCGCGTGGCCAGCAGCAGCCAGGTCAAGCCGATCAGGCTGCCGATGGTCAGTACGCAGATGTACGTACTCCAGAAGGTGGTCATTGCCCGTTACTCCTCGATGCGGGTTCGTTGGCGGCAGGTGCTAGGCGGTCATCGGCGAACGGCAACAGGCTTGCCTCGGCAAACTCGCGGTCACGCCGACCGTTGAACACCCACAACGACAGGCCGATGAAGGCGATGGCCACCAGCAGGGTGCCCAGGCCGCGCAGTTGGCCGATATCCAGTGTGAAGTCCATGGCACTTACCTCTTGTTCTTGATCGCGGTGCCGAGCACCTGCAGGTAGGCAACCAGTGCATCCATTTCGGTCTTGCCCTTGATCGACTCCACCGCACCGCTGATATCTGCGTCGGTGTAGGGCACGCCCAGGGTGCGCATGGTGCGCAGCTTGGTCTCGGTGTGGCTGCTGTCTACCGGGCTGGCGACCAGCCATGGGTAGGCCGGCATCTTCGACTCGGGCACGACGTTGCGCGGGTTGTACAGGTGCGCACGGTGCCAGTCATCGGAGTAGCGGCCGCCGACACGGGCCAGGTCCGGACCGGTACGCTTGGAGCCCCACAGGAACGGGTGGTCCCAGACGCTTTCACCGGCGACCGAGTAGTGGCCGTAGCGTTCGGTTTCGGCACGGAACGGACGGATCATCTGCGAGTGGCACTGCACACAGCCTTCGCGGATGTAGATGTCACGGCCTTCCAGTTGCAGCGCGGTGTAAGGCTTCATGCCTTCGACCGGCTTGTTGGTGACGTCCTGGAAGAACAGCGGGACGATCTGGGTCAGGCCGCCGATGCTGACGGCAAAGACCATCAACAGCACCAGCAGGAAGACGTTTTTCTCGATTACTTCGTGTTTCATCTCGATCTCCTCAGGCCAGCTGCGCAGCGGCAGGTGCAGGTGCGGCTACCGGGGCACGCACGGTGCGCCAGGTGTTCCAGGCCATCAGGAACATGCCGGTGAGGAAGATCGCCCCGCCGACGAAGCGCACGATGAAGCCAGGGTGGCTGGCCACCAGGGTTTCGACGAAGGAGTAGGTCAGCGTGCCGTCGGCGTTGACCGCGCGCCACATCAGGCCTTGAGCGATACCGTTGACCCACATCGAAGCGATGTAGAGCACGGTGCCGATGGTGGCGAGCCAGAAGTGCGCGTTGATCAGGCCCAGGCTGTACATCTGCTCGCGGCCGAAGACTTTCGGGATCATGTGGTACAGGGCGCCGATCGAGATCATCGCAACCCAGCCCAGAGCGCCGGCGTGTACGTGGCCGATGGTCCAGTCGGTGTAGTGGGACAAGGCGTTGACGGTCTTGATCGCCATCATCGGACCTTCGAAGGTCGACATGCCGTAGAACGCCAGCGAGACCACCAGGAAGCGCAGGATCGGGTCGCTGCGCAGCTTATGCCAGGCGCCCGAGAGGGTCATCATGCCGTTGATCATGCCACCCCAGCTCGGGGCCAGGAGGATCAGCGACATGATCATGCCCAGCGACTGCGCCCAGTCGGGCAGGGCGGTGTAGTGCAGGTGGTGTGGGCCGGCCCAGATGTACAGGGTGATCAGTGCCCAGAAGTGCACGATCGACAGGCGATAGGAGTACACCGGACGCTCGGCCTGCTTGGGCACGAAGTAGTACATCATGCCGAGGAAGCCTGCGGTCAGGAAGAAGCCCACGGCGTTGTGGCCGTACCACCACTGGACCATGGCGTCAGTGGCGCCACCGTACAGCGAGTAGGACTTGGTCAGGCTGACCGGCAGTTCCAGGTTGTTGACGATGTGCAGGATCGCCACGGTGATGATGAACGCACCGAAGAACCAGTTGCCCACGTAGATGTGCTTGGTGGTGCGCTTCATCAGGGTGCCGAAGAACACCACGGCGTAGGCGACCCAGACAATGGTGATCAGGATATCGATCGGCCATTCCAGTTCGGCGTACTCCTTGGAGCTGGTATAACCCAGCGGCAGGCTGACGGCGGCAAGCACGATCACCAGTTGCCAGGCCCAGAAGGTGAAGGCGGCGAGGCGTGGTGAGAACAGGGTGGTCTGGCAGGTGCGCTGGACCGAGTAGTAGGAGGCGGCGAACAGCGCGCAACCACCGAAGGCGAAGATCACCGCGTTGGTGTGCAGCGGGCGCAGGCGCCCGAAGCTGGTCCAGGGGAGGTCGAAGTTGAGCGAAGGCCAGACGAGTTGCGCGGCAAGAAAAACGCCGAGCCCCATCCCGACGATTCCCCACACCACCGTCATAATGGCGAATTGGCGGACCACCTTGTAGTTGTAGGCGGTACTGCTGGTTGTGTTCATGTATGGGTTCCCATCCACGGTTATAGGCAGGCTAAATAGCGAGGCAAGCATGATTAATGGGCAAGTGGCCGGTATTGACGGGGATCAATGGGCGCGGTTGATCGAAAGCCGTGGCTGGCGCTGGAATGCCCCGCAAAATCAGGGGGATGGCGAACATTTGCGCTGTCTGATCCTGGCCCATGGCGCGGGTGCGCCGATGGACAGCGGGTTCATGGAAGAAATCGCGCAAAGGCTGGCGGCACAAGGGCTGGGGGTGGTGCGCTTCGAGTTTCCCTATATGGCGCAACGGCGCCTCGATGGTGGCAAAAGGCCCCCAAATCCGCAGGCCAAGCTGCTCGAATGCTGGCGCGAGGTGTACCAACAGGTGCGACCATTGGTCACTGGGACGCTGGCCATCGGTGGCAAGTCCATGGGCGGGCGCATGGCGAGCCTGCTGGCCGATGAGCTGGGGGCGGATGCACTGGTGTGCCTGGGTTATCCCTTTTATGCCACCGGCAAACCGGAAAAACCGCGGGTGGCGCATCTGGCCGGGCTGAAGACGCCGACGCTGATCGTCCAGGGCGAACGCGATGCGTTGGGTAATCGGCAGACGGTGGAAGGCTATGAACTATCGCCAGCGATCGAGCTGTGCTGGCTGGAGGCGGGGGATCATGATCTGAAGCCGTTGAAGGCTTCGGGGTTCAGTCAGGGTGATCATCTGGCGACGGCGGCGCAGAGGATTACGGCGTTTGTGCAGTAACCATCGGGGCTGCTGAGCAGCTATCGCCGGCAAGGCCGGCTCCCACAGGGACTCTCTCAGTGGGAGCCGGCCTTGCCGGCGATGGGGTCAACATTGCACTTCGGCTCAGCCGCGGTACTCGCACAGGTAGGCGGTATCCACTGCCACCTTGAGCTGGAACTTGCTGTTGGCCGGTACGTTGAACTGGCTGCCTGCCGAGAAGGTTTCCCAGTTGTCGCTGTCAGGCAGCTTGACGGTCAGGGCGCCGGACACCACATGCATGATTTCACGCTGGGCAGTGCCGAATTCGTACTCGCCGGGGGCCATCACGCCAACCGTGGCCGGACCTTCGGCGGTGCCGAAGGCGATCGACTTGACGGTGCCATCAAAGTACTCGTTGACCTTAAACATGGGCGACTCCTGAAAAGGGGCTGAAAAGGTTGGCCAGTATGCCCAAGGCGCCTGGCGCCGTCATCCGCTTTCAGGTGCCATTGGCCGGGAGGGTCAACGGCAGCAACCGCGCGGTATTACGGGCATCTTCCAGGGCGCGGTGCTGCTGACCGCTGAACTGCAGGCCAGCCAGTTGCAAGGCGCCGTTGAGGCCGAGTGGTCGCTGCAGTTGACGCGTCTTGGCGAAGCGTTGCTTGAGGTTGATGTGCGGCAGGTCGGCGAGCACGCTGTGCAATTGATGCAACTGCCACTCCTGCAGCAATTGCTGGCGGTCATAGTCGCCCCAGCTGACCCAGGCCTGCAGATGCCCGCGATGATGGCCGATCCAGCGTTCGAACTGTCCCCACACTTCACCGAAGGAGGCGGCCGCATCGACATTGGCCTGGCTGATATGCGTCAGCTCACGGCAAAAAGGCGTCAGTTGCGGGCGCCGCCGTGGTTTGACGAAGCGCTGGAAATGATCGACCTCACGGCCCTGCCGATTGACCAGCGTCGCGCCAATTTCGATAACTTCCATATCCGTGACCGGCCAGCCCCCATCGTCTGTGGTTGCTTCCAGGTCGATCACCAGCCAATGCCCCATAGTAGGCTCCCTTGCAAGACTCGCTAGAGCGTAGCCAAACTTCAACGCTTGGGGTATCCCCTGGCCTTTTGCCGGTAACTGGAATTTGGCACAATCGATGGTTGTACAGCGCCAGGAAAACGCCTAGCTTAGGCGGATTCCGGTTAAAAACCGCAAAGAGTGTGTTGCTTTGACTCCAACGCCCATGCCGCAGGCTGTGTCTTTCCTGTTCATGCTCGCCACCCTGTGGCTGGCGTCGCCGGTGCAGGCATTCGAGGAAATCGAGGTCAAGGTCGGTGCCGCGCATTTCCCTCCTTATACGGTGCGTCCCGAGAAGGGCGCCGAAACGGGGCTGTTGCCGCAATTGGTCGAGGCCTTGAACAACGCCCAGCAGCACTACCGTTTCGTCCTGGTACCTACCTCGATTCCGCGTCGATTCGGCGATTTCCGCCAGGGGCGTACCGACATGGCGATTTTCGAGAATCCGCAGTGGGGCTGGAAGCACATCGACCATGTAGCGGTCGATATGGGCCTGGAAGATGCCGAGGTATTCGTCACCCATCTGCAACCAGACCGTGACCAGCGCTATTTTGCCGACCTCAACGGCAAGCGTCTGGCCCTGTACAGCGGTTATCACTACGCCTTTGCCGATTTCAATCCGGACCCGCAATACCTCGCCGATCACTACAACGCAACCTTGACCTATTCCCACGACAGCAACCTGCTGATGGTTCAGCGCGGTCGGGCCGATGTCGCCCTGGTGACCCGCTCCTACCTCAGCGATTTTCTCGCACGCAACCCGAAAAGCGTCGGGCAGTTGCTGATATCCCAGCGGGTCGATCAGGTCTATCACCATTACGCTCTGTTGCGCCCCGGCGCGCCGATCAGTGGCCCGGCCTTTGCCGGTCTGTTGCAACAGTTGCGCGACAAGGGCGAACTGTTGCGGATCTTCCAGCCTTACCGCATCAGCGTCAGCACCCCTCAGGCACACTAAATTTCCCCTGGGCGACCACGTTCACAAAGGTGAGCATCTTTCCTTCGTGAGCCAAGACCATGCCCTTCGACACTGCTTCGCAAACCTTATCCTTGCCCCGCTGGCGTAGCCTGGACGCCGATGAAAGTGACTGCCACCTGAGCCTTGTGCTTGAAGGCAGCCCGTTGATCCGGGTGCGCCTGGTGCGGGGAGAAACGCTGCACGTGCACCTTGAAGAATTTGCCCACGAGCGGCCACAGCAAGCCTTGTGGGCGGCATGCTATTGGCTGTTCGCCCGCGACCCCGGTTGCCAGCGTCTGACCTGGCACCTGAGTTCGGCACCGGCCGACGCGCTGCTCAGTGGTTTGCTGGTCGAGCAAGCCCAGAGCGGGGTGTACAGCTGTGAAAGGACGCAGTTCTGGCAATTGCCGCAGCCCTGGTTAGGCCAGGCGGTTGCCGGCGTCTACCCGCAACAGATGCAGATCACCGAGGGCAAGCGCCATCCGCGCCGCGCGCCGAAACCACGGGGTGAGGTGTATCGTCGTTTTGATGCCCGCCTGGGGGCCTGGGTGTCGCTGCGTACTTTGGAAATCGATAGCGATCTGGAGCGTTTCAACCGCTGGCAGAACAACCCGCGGGTCCTGAATTTCTGGCAGGAGGGCGGCAGCCTCGAACAGCACCGTGACTACCTGAGCAAGCTGCAAGCCGATCCTCACAGCCTGACGCTGATCGGTTGTTTCGACGATCAGCCATTCGCCTACTTCGAAGCCTATTGGGCCAAGGAAGACCGCATCGCTCCCTTCTATGCAGCCGATGACTACGATCGTGGCATTCACATGCTGGTCGGTGAAGAGCATCAGCGTGGGCCGCACAAGGTTGCCAGCTGGTTGTCGGCGCTGGTGCACTATCTGTTTCTCGATGACCCGCGCACCCAGCGGGTGGTGGCCGAGCCGCGTGCCGACAACAGCAAGATGATCGGCTACATGCACGATCAGTGTTTTCATTGCGAGAAGGAATTCGACTTCCCGCATAAGCGCGCGGCTTTGATGATTCTGGGGCGGGAGCGGTTCTTCGAGCGTTGCAGGCTGGCATGATCTGCACGCTGCAAGTTGCGAGCAGGGAGTGCGCAACTTGCAGTCTGAAGCGCTTAAGTCCTCTGATTTGAAACTTTGCGGCAATGCACCATGGCGTCGCGGATCATGAAGTTGACCAGGGTCGGCGAGACGCCCAGTTCTTTGGCGATGTCTTTTTGTGCAACGCCGTGCAGGCGGTACATCTCGAAGGCATAGCGTGTGCGCTGCGGCAGTTCGTTCAACGCGTCGGCGATGTGTTCCAGGGTGGCGAAGTTGATGTGCGTGGCTTCGGGCGAGGCGCCCTGGACGACCACGTTCAGGCCTTCTTCTTCGCTGCCGGAGTACTTGAGCTCCATGGACTGCTTGCGATAGTGATCGATGGCCAGGTTGCGCACGATCTGGAACAGGTAACTCAGCTGGGCCTTGAACGAGGAAGTGATCTGCGGCGCAGAGCTGAGCCGAAAGAAAGCGTCCTGCACCACATCTTCAGCGCGGGAGCGACAGCCAGTGATGCGCGCGGCGATCTTCACCAGAATGCTGCGGTTGTCGACAAACGCCTGGAGTAACGGTGAATCGCACTTACCTGTGGATAGTTGTTCCGCCATGGAAATCACCTTGTCTCTAAGAGGGAGGGGGAGCACTCCAAGCCGGGAGGCTTCCTACGACGTGCGACAAGCTATTCTTAATGATAATTGTTGTCAAATGAGAAAAGTAATTAGTACCGAGGTGGTTTGGTTATAAGTCCGAGCCTGTGATCCACTTCAAAAAAGCCACCGCCCCGCGCCCCGCCCAAGCTGCAGCCAACGCTTAATTATTTGCCCTGGCCATCCGTTCCTCTGTGTACATCACCCGGCGCTCGGCAGGCGCAACGTGCAAGCGCATAGCCGCTACGCGCCACTGCCGAGCCCTGATTTCACGTACAGACTCTGGCAGGAACCCTCCCATGACGGACGCCTTCGAACTCCCGGTTACGCTGGTCCAGGCACTGGCACAACGTGCTGCGCAAACCCCGGAGCGGGTTGCCTTGCGCTTTCTGGCCGATGACCCGCAAGAGGAGGCGGTGCTGACCTACCGGGAGCTGGACCTACGTGCGCGGACCATTGCCGGCGCCTTGCAGGCGCGTACGACTTTTGGAGACCGCGCCATCCTGCTGTTTCCCAGCGGAGCGGATTACGTAGCCGCCTTCTTCGGCTGCCTGTACGCCGGAGTCATTGCCGTGCCCGCATACCCACCGGAGTCTGCCCGTCGTCATCACCAGGAACGCCTGCTATCGATCATCGACGACGCCGAACCGCGCCTGCTGCTGACCACCAGCGCCCTGCATGACAGCCTGCAGGCCCTGGAGGTGCTGGCCGAGGAAGCTGCGCCGCAGCTGTTGGCGGTCGATCATCTGGACACAGCACTGGCCGATGCCTGGCAGGCACCCGCGCTGCAAGCCGATGACATCGCCTTCTTGCAATACACCTCCGGGTCCACGGCGTTGCCCAAGGGCGTGCAGGTCAGCCACGGCAACCTGGTGGCCAACGAGGTGCTGATCCGCCATGGCTTCGGTATCGACCTCAACCCGGACGATGTCATCGTCAGCTGGTTGCCGCTGTATCACGACATGGGCCTGATCGGCGGTTTGCTGCAACCGATCTTCAGCGGCGTGCCTTGCGTGCTGATGGCCCCGGCCTACTTTCTCGCCCGGCCACAGCGTTGGTTGCAGGCGATCAGCGACCACGGCGGCACCATCAGTGGCGGCCCCGATTTTGCCTATCGGCTGTGCAGCGAGCGGGTCAGCAGTGCAGCGCTAGCCAAGCTCGACCTGAGCCGCTGGCGGGTGGCCTATTCCGGTTCCGAGCCGATCCGTCAGGACAGCCTCCAGGCCTTTGCCGAGAAGTTCGCTGGCTGTGGCTTCAGCGCCCAGAGCTTCTTTGCCAGCTATGGCCTGGCGGAGGCAACCCTGTTTGTCAGCGGCAGTAGCCGTGGCCAGGGTATTGCTGCGCTGACCCTGGATGCCGACGCCCTGGCACGTAACAGTGCCGAACCTGGCACTGACTCGGTGCAGATGAGTTGCGGGCGCAGCCAGCCCGGGCATGGCGTGCAGATCGTCGATCCGCAGCAAATGACGGTGCTGGGTGACAATCAGGTTGGCGAGATCTGGGCCTGTGGTCCGAGCATTGCCAAAGGCTACTGGCGCAACCCGCAAGCGACTGCGCAGACCTTTGTCGAACAAGGCGGACAGACCTGGTTGCGCACCGGCGACCTGGGCTTTGTCCGTGAGGGTGAGTTGTTTGTCACCGGCAGGCTCAAGGACTTGCTGATTGTGCGCGGCCACAATCTCTACCCGCAGGATCTGGAGAAGACCCTGGAGCGTGAAGTCGAGGTATTGCGCAAAGGCCGGGTGGCGGTGTTTGCCGTCGATGACCAGGGTGAGGAGGGCATCGGTGTCGCGGTCGAAATCAGCCGCAATGTGCAGAAGATCGTCAGCCCGCAAAGCCTGATCAAGACCTTGCGCCAGGTCATTGCCGATGCCTGCCAGCAAGCCCCGGCGGTGGTCCTGCTGCTCAACCCGGGGGCATTGCCGAAGACTTCCAGTGGCAAGCTGCAGCGCTCTGCCTGCCGGCTGCGGATGAGTGATGGCAGCCTCGACTGCTATGCGCGTTTCCCGGATGCCCGGCAGCCGGTGGCGGTCGCGCAAGCGCTACAAGGCAACCCGCTGCACAGTCTGATCGCGCGCTTGTGGTGCGAGCAACTGGGCGTGGAGCAGGTCGCCGACGATGATCATTTCTTCCTGCTCGGTGGCAACTCGATTGCCGCCACCCAGCTCACCGCCCGCCTGGCTGATGAACTGGACCTGCAGTTGAGCTTGCGCGTGCTGTTCGATGCGCCGCTGCTGGGTGATTTCTGCAGCGCTGTCGCCGCTGCGCAGCAGGCGGGCGTGGCGCAGGGGGCGATCGAGCGCCTCGCCCGCGTGCAGGCGTTGCCGCAGTCACTGGGGCAAAATCGTTTGTGGTTGCTCTGGCAACTGGAACCGCAGAGCGCCGCCTATAACATTCCGGGGGCGCTGCGTTTGCGCGGCGAGCTGGACCAGGCGGCGTTGCAGTCCAGCTTCCAGGCCCTGGTCGAGCGTCATGAATCTCTGCGTACGGTGTTTGCCGAGATTGATGGCCAGGCGCTGCAGCGTATCCTGCCAGCGCTGGAGTTCACTGTGCAGCAGCTGGACCTGAGCGACCTCGACAGCGAAGCAGTACTGGCGCGACGTGAAGCCGAAGCGCAGCAACCGTTCGATCTGCAAGCCGGTCCATTGCTGCGGGTGACCCTGGCACGCATGGACAGCGAAGCGCATCAGCTGTGGGTCACCATGCACCACATCATTGCCGATGGCTGGTCGATGAACATCCTCATCGACGAATTCTCGCGTCTGTACGCCGCTCACTGCCAGGGGCAGCAGGCCGAGTTGCCGGCATTGACCCTGGACTATGCCGACTATGGCAGCTGGCAACGGCAATGGCTGGCCGAAGGGGAGGCCACACGGCAACTGAGCTACTGGCAGGCGCAACTGGGCGATGAACAGCCGGTGCTTGACCTGGCCACCGACCACCCGCGTTCCAGTCAGCAGCACCAGTCGGCCGCACGCCTGAGCCTGCGGGTGCCGGCGGCGTTGACCGAAGCGCTGCGCAGCACCGCCCGCCAGCACGACAGCACCCTGTTCATGATCCTCCTGGCCGGTTTCCAGAGCCTGCTGCACCGCTACAGCGGGCAGTCCGATATCCGTATCGGGGTGCCTAATGCCAACCGTCCACGCCTGGAAACCCAGGGGCTGGTCGGTTTTTTCATCAACACCCAGGTCCTGCGTGCCCGGTTCACCTCGCGCCTGTCGTTCGCCGACCTGCTGGCTCAGGTCCGCCAGGCAACCTTGCAGGCTCAGGAACATCAGGACCTGCCCTTCGAACAATTGCTGGCAGCCTTCCCGGATGCCCGCGAGCAGGGCCTGTTCCAGGTCATGTTCAACCACCAGCAGCGCGATCTGAGTGCTTTGCGTCGCCTGCCTGGGCTGCTCGCCGAAGAACTGCCATGGCACAGCCGCGAGGCCAAGTTCGACCTGCAACTGCACAGCGAGGAAGACCACCAGGGGCGCCTGTCGCTGTCTTTCGACTACGCCAGCGAGCTGTTCGACGCCGCCAGCGTGCAGCGTCTGGCCGCACACCTGCTGAGTTTGCTGGAACAGGTCTGTGCGCTGCCGACGTTAGCGATCGGCGACCTGCAACTGCTCGATGCGCAAGCGCGTGAGCAACTGCTGCAGTGGGGGCAGGCACCGGCGCCTGCAGCGCAACAGTGGGTCGTCGAGCAACTCAATGAGCAGGCACGGCTGACGCCGCAGCGTACCGCGTTGGTGTGGGAGGATGGCGCACTCGACTATGCCGGCTTGCACCAGCAGGCCAACCGCCTGGCCCATTACCTGCGCGACAAGGGCGTTGGCCCGGATGTCTGCGTGGCGATTGCCGCCGAACGTTCGCCGCAGTTGCTGATCGGCGTGCTGGCGATTCTCAAGGCCGGTGGCGCCTATGTGCCGCTGGATGTCGATTACCCGGGCGAACGCCTGGCCTACATGCTCGCCGACTGTGGTGCGAGCCTGTTGCTCAGCCACAGCGAGGTGCTGGAGTGTCTGCCGCAAGTGGACGGGGTCAGCGCCATTGCCATGGATCAGCTCAATCTCGACAGCTGGCCGTGCCAGCCACCGGGGCTGCACCTGCACGGCGATAACCTCGCTTATGTGATCTATACCTCCGGCTCCACCGGGCAACCCAAGGGCGTCGGCAACACCCATGCGGCACTGGCCGAACGTCTGCAGTGGATGCAGGAGCGTTATGTGCTGGATGAGCACGACGTGCTGATGCAGAAAGCGCCGATCAGCTTCGACGTTTCGGTCTGGGAATGCTTCTGGCCGCTGGTCAGCGGCTGCAAACTGGTGCTGGCAGGTCCCGGCGAGCACCGTGATCCGCAGCGTATTGCCGCGCTGGTGCGCGAGCATGCGGTGACCACCTTGCACTTTGTTCCGGCCTTGCTGCAGGTCTTTGTTCAAGAGCCACTGGCGGCGAGTTGCACCAGCTTGCGCCGTCTGTTCTCCGGCGGTGAGGCGTTGTCTGCGGCACTGCGTGACCGGGTGCTGCAAGTGCTGCCGCAGGTGGCGCTGCACAACCGTTATGGCCCGACCGAAACCGCGATCAACGTCACTCACTGGCAGTGCAGCGAGGCCGATGGCGCGCGCTCGCCGATTGGCCGACCGTTGGCCAACGTCGTTTGCCGGGTTGTCGATGATGAGTTGCAGCTCACTGCCCCGGGCGTTCCGGGCGAGTTGTTGCTCGGTGGGGCCGGTCTGGCACGCGGCTATCTCGGCAGGCCTGGGCTGACCGCCGAACGTTTCGTGCCGCATCCGGAAGGTGATGGCCAGCGCCTCTACCGCAGTGGTGACCGGGCGCGCTGGGTGGCGTCGGTGGGAGCTCTGGAGTACCTGGGCCGGCTTGACCAGCAGGTGAAACTGCGCGGCTTTCGCGTCGAACCTGAGGAAGTTGAGGCCTGTCTGCTCAGCCAGCCAGGTGTTGAGCAGGCGCTGGTATTGATGCGCCAGACCGTCGCCGGTGCGCAACTGGTTGGCTATTACAGTGGTGTGGAGAACAACGCCGGGCTGCTGGCGGCGTTGGCCGGTCAACTGCCGGCCTATATGGTCCCGGCGTTGTTGATGCACCTGGCGCAGATGCCCTTGGGCCCAAGCGGCAAGGTCGAGCGCAAAGCACTGCCGGAACCGGTCTGGAGCACCCGTGAACACATCGAACCAAGCACCGCGCTGCAACAGCAGATCGCGGCGATCTGGCGCGAAGTGCTGGGGCTGCAACAGGTCGGCCTGCAGGACGACTTCTTTGCCCTCGGCGGCCATTCGCTGCTGGCGACCCAGATCATTTCCCGCACCCGCCAGGCGTGCAACGTCGAGTTGCCGCTGCGGGTATTGTTCGACGCCAGCGAGCTGGGCGCATTTGCCCGAGAGGTCGAACGTATACAGCACAGCGGCGCACATAACCTGCAGGGCGAGATCGCGCGGATCGACCGTCGCCAGGCCGTGCCGTTGTCTTACTCCCAGCAGCGCATGTGGTTCCTCTGGCAGATGGAACCGGACAGCCCGGCCTACAACGTCGGCGGTATGGCCCGACTGCGTGGAGTGCTGGATGTCAGCCGCTTCGAGCAGGCCTTGCAAACCCTGATCGTGCGCCATGAGACCCTGCGCACCACCTTCCCGAGCATCGACGGCGTGCCATACCAGTGCGTGCACAGCGACAGCACGCTGCAAATGCACTGGCAGGATTTTTCCGCCGACAACCCCGCCCAGCGCGAGCAGCGTCTGCAGGCCTTCGCCGATGAGCAGGCGCATCAACCCTTCGACCTGGAGCGCGGTCCGCTGCTGCGTGCCTGCCTGGTCAAGGTCAGCGAGCACGAGCACTATTTTGTTCTGACCTTGCACCACATCGTCACTGAAGGCTGGGCCATGGACATCTTCGCCCGCGAGCTCGGCGAGCTGTACGAAGCCTTTGTCGATGAGCGTGAATCGCCGCTGCCGGCGTTGCCGGTGCAGTACCTGGATTACAGCGTCTGGCAGCGCCAATGGCTGGAAGCCGGAGAGGGGCAGCGTCAACTGGATTACTGGAAAACCAGGCTCGGTGATGAGCATCCGGTGCTGGAACTGCCCACCGATCGTCCACGGCCAGCACTGCAAAGTCACCGTGGCGAGCTCTATCGCTTTGACCTCAGCCCGCAACTGGCGGCGCGGGTTCGCGCCTTCAATGCCGAGCGCGGCCTGACCCTGTTCATGACCATGACGGCAACCCTGGCGGTGCTGCTCTATCGCTACAGCGCACAGCAAGACCTGCGTATCGGCGCGCCGGTGGCCAACCGCATCCGTCCGGAAAGCGAGGGGCTGATCGGCGCCTTCCTCAACACCCAGGTGCTGCGCTGCCAGCTCACTGGGCAGATGCGCGTCGCTGAGCTGATCGATCAGGTCCGCCAGACCGTGATCGAAGGCCAGTCGCACCAGGACCTGCCGTTCGATCAACTGGTCGAAACCTTGCAACCTGCGCGCAGCACCGCCTACAACCCGTTGTTCCAGGTGATGTGCAACGTGCAGCGCTGGGAGTTCCAGCAGAGCCGGCAATTGTCGGGCATGCAGGTGGATTACCTGGTCAACGACGCGCGGGCGACCAAGTTCGACCTCAACCTGGAAGTCACCGACCTCGACCGGCGTCTGGGCTGCTGCCTGACCTACAGTTGCGACCTGTTCGACGAGCCGCGCATCGCGCAGATGGCGGCCCACTGGCAGAACCTGCTGGCGGCCATGCTCGAAAATCCCGAGCAGCGCCTGTGCGAGTTGCCGATGCTGGCCAGCACTGAACAACAGCAGCTGCGTGCCAGCCTCGAAGGCGACCTTGATGCAGACCTGGGGCAGACCATCGAAGGCCTGTTCAGTGCGCAAGCGGCACGTCAGCCACAGGCCCTGGCGCTGACCTTTGCCGGTCAGCACCTGAGCTATGCTGAGCTGGACGCCCGGGCCAACCAGTTGGCCCGGGTCCTGCGCAAACGCGGTGTAGGCCCACAGGTAAGGGTAGGCCTGGCGCTGGAGCGCTCGCTGGAAATGGTCGTGGGCTTGCTGGCGATCCTCAAGGCCGGTGGCGCCTATGTGCCGCTGGACCCGGAGTACCCGCTGGAACGCCTGCACTACATGATCGAAGACAGTGGCATCAGCCTGTTGCTGGGGCAGCGCAGTCTGTTCGCGGCGCTGGGCGAACTGCCGGGCCAGGTCGATCGCTGGAGCCTGGAAGACGACGGCCCGGCGCTGGCCAATGTCAGTCGCGAGCCGTTGAGCGTCCAGAGTCTGCCAGGTCACCAGGCCTACCTGATCTACACCTCGGGCTCCACCGGTAAGCCCAAAGGCGTGGTGGTCAGCCGTGGCGAGCTCGCCATGCATTGCCAGGCGGTCATCGAACGTTTCGGCATGCGCAGCGACGACTGCGAGCTGCACTTCTATTCGATCAACTTTGATGCCGCTACCGAGCGCTTGCTGGTGCCGCTGCTGTGCGGCGCGCGGGTGGTCTTGCGCGCCCAGGGGCAATGGGACGCCGAAGAGATCTGCACCCTGATTCGCGAACAGCAGGTGTCGGTTCTCGGCTTTACCCCGAGCTATGGCGGCCAACTGGCGCAGTGGCTGGCCAGCCGCAACGAGACCCTGCCGGTACGCCTGTGCATCACCGGTGGCGAAGCGCTGACCGCTGAACACCTGCAGCGGATCCGCCAGGCGTTCACGCCGCAGCAGTTCTTCAACGCCTATGGGCCGACCGAAACCGTGGTCATGCCGCTGGCGTGCCTGGCGCCGGAACAGTTGCCGGCCGGTGCCGGCAGCGTGCCGATCGGTAGCGTGGTCGGTGCCCGGGTGGCGTACATTCTCGATGCCGATCTGGCGCTGTTGCCCCAGGGCGGTATCGGCGAGCTGTATGTCGGCGGCGCCGGTCTGGCCCAGGGTTACCATGAGCGGCCGGGGCTCAGTGCCGAACGCTTTGTCGCCGACCCGTTCAGTACTCAAGGCGGGCGCTTGTACCGTACCGGCGACCTGGTGCGTCAGGGCGTCGATGGGCTGGTCGAGTACGTTGGCCGTATCGACCATCAGGTGAAGATTCGTGGTTTCCGTATCGAGCTGGGGGAAATCGAGACACGCCTGCTGGAGCATCCGGCGGTTCGCGAGGCAGCCGTGCAGGCCCTGGACATGCCGGGCGGCAAACAGTTGGTCGGCTACCTGGTCTGCGCTCAGGCTCAGGCCGATGGCGCTGTGCAGGCTGCGCTGCGTGATGCACTGAAGGCCCAGCTTCGACTGCACCTGCCGGACTACATGGTGCCCAGCCATCTGGTACTGCTGGAGCAGATGCCACTGATGGGCAATGGCAAGCTTGACCGCCGTGCCCTGCCTGCGCCTGATCTGGAGCACGGGCGTGAGCACTATGAAGCACCGCGCAGCGTGCTGGAACAGCAGTTGGCCGACCTCTGGCGCGATGTGTTGAACGTGCCGCGGGTCGGCTTGCAGGACAACTTCTTCGAACTGGGCGGTGACTCGATCCTGTCGATCCAGGTGGTCAGTCGTGCGCGTCAGGCGGGGCTGCATTTCACTCCGCGCGACCTGTTCCAGCACCAGACCATCCAGACCTTGGCCAGTGTGGTGCGCCGCAGCGACGACAACCCGGTCGATCAAGGGCTACTGAGCGGTCGCGCGGCGCTGACGCCGATCCAGCACTGGTTCTTCGACAGTGATGTAGCGCAGCCCCAGCACTGGAACCAGGCGGTATTGCTGACGCCGGCCGAACGTCTGACGCCCAAGGCGCTGGAGCAGGCCTTGCAGCAACTGATCGAACATCACGACGCGCTGCGCCTGCGCTTTAGCACGCAGGATGGCCAGTGGCAGGGTGATTACGTCCAGGGTGAAAGCCGCGAGTTGCTCTGGCAGGTGTCGGTCAACAGCTTTGCCGATTGCCAGCCGCTGTACAGCGATGTGCAGCGCAGCCTGGACCTGGGCAACGGTCCACTGTTGCGGGCGTTGCTGGTCGAAGACGTTGAGGGGCAGCAGCGCTTGCTGTTGGCGATCCATCACCTGGTGGTCGATGGTGTGTCGTGGCGGGTGCTGCTTGAGGATTTGCAGGCGCTTTACCGTGGCCAGGCATTGGCGGCGAAAACCCGCGCCATGAGCGATTGGGCCGCACGCCTGCAGGCCTATGCCGGCAGTGATTCACTGCGCGACGAACAGCACTGGTGGCAGACCCAATTGAGCACCGCTCACCGTGAACTGCCATGCGACCATCCGCAAGGGGCGAACCTGCACAAGCAGGCGCACACCCTGAGCTTGCGCCTGGATGCCACACAGACCCGGCAACTGCTCAAAGAAGCGCCAGCGGCCTACCACACTCAGGTCAACGACCTGTTGTTGACCGCCTTGGCCCGGGTGCTGTGCCGCTGGAGCGGCGACACTTCGGTGCTGGTGCAACTGGAAGGCCATGGCCGGGAAAACCTCTTCGAGGACATGGACCTGACCCGCAGTGTCGGCTGGTTCACCAGTGCCTATCCATTGAGCCTGAGCCCTGTGGCTGACGCCGGTGCGTCGATCAAGGCAATCAAGGAGCAACTGCGCCAGGTGCCGCACAAGGGCCTGGGTTACGGCGTGCTGCGCTACCTCGCCGATACTTCAGTACGCGAAAGCATGGCGGCGTTGCCGCAGGCACGGATTACCTTCAACTACCTCGGCCAGTTCGACCAGCAATTCCAGGCCGATGCGCTGTTCCAGCCGGTGGATGAAGCGGCCGGCGAGGCCCACGACCCGGAGGCGCCGCTGCCCAACTGGTTGAGTGTCGATGGCCAGGTCTACGCCGGTGAATTGCAGTTGCGCTGGACCTTCAGCCGTGAGCGCTATGACCAGCGCACCATTGAACAACTGGCCGAGGCCTACAAAACCGAACTGCTCGGCCTGATCGAGCATTGTCTGGCCCCTGGCAACGGCAGCTTCACGCCGTCGGACTTCCCGCTGGCGCAACTGACCCAGGAGCAGATCGACAGCCTGCCCGTGCCTGCGGCGCAGATCGAAGATGTGTATCCACTGACGCCCATGCAGGAAGGGCTGTTGCTGCATACCCTGCTGGAACCCGGCACCGGCATCTACTACATGCAGGACCGCTACCGGATCAACAGTGCCCTCGACCCGCAGCGTTTCGCCCAGGCCTGGCAAGCGGTGGTTGCACGTCACGAGGCCCTGCGTGCGTCGTTCAGCTGGAACGCTGGCGAAGCCATGCTGCAGATCATCCACAAGCCGGGCGGTACTGCGCTCGACTACCTGGACTGGACCGACATCAGCGAAGACGAGCAGGAAGCGCGCCTGCAGGCCCTGCACAAGCGAGAGCGCGAAGCAGGCTTCGATCTGCTGCAACAGGCGCCGTTCCACCTGCGCCTGATTCGCGTCGGCACAGACCGCTACTGGTTCATGATGAGCAACCACCACATCCTCATCGATGCCTGGTGCCGCTCGTTGCTGATGAACGATTTCTTCGAGCTGTACATGGCCCTGGGCGAAGGCCGCGAGGCGCAGTTGCCGGTGCCGCCGCGCTACCGCGACTACATCAGCTGGCTGCAGCACCAGGACCTCGACGCTGCGCGTCAGTGGTGGCGAGACAACCTGCTGGGCTTCGAACGCAGCACCGCGGTGCCGAGCGACCGGCCGCTGCTGCGTGATCATGGCGCCGAGAACGCCGGGATGATCGTCGGTGACTGTTACACCCGCCTCGATGTGACTGAAGGAGCGCGCCTGCGTGAGTTGGCCCAGGCCCATCAGTTGACCGTCAACACCTTTGCCCAGGCGGCCTGGGCGCTGGTATTGAGCCGTTATAGCGGCGAGCGCGACGTGCTGTTCGGGGTCACCGTGGCCGGTCGTCCGGTGAGTATGCCGCAGATGCAGCGCACGGTCGGGCTGTTCATCAACAGTATCGCTCTGCGCGTGCAACTGCCGGCGGTGGGCCAGCGTTGCAGTGTCCGTCAATGGCTCAAGGGCCTGTTCGAACGCAATATGGAGTTGCGCGAATACGAGTACCTGCCGCTGGTGAGCATTCAGGAGTGCAGTGAGCTACCCAAGGGCCAGCCATTGTTCGACAGCCTGTTCGTGTTCGAGAACGCCCCGGTGGAAGTCTCGGTGCTGGACCGTGCGCAACACCTGAATGCCAGCTCCGATTCCGGGCGCACCCACACCAACTTCCCGCTGACTGCGGTCTGCTACCCCGGCGATGACCTGGGGCTGCACCTGTCGTTCGATCAGCGCTATTTCGACACCTCGACGGTCGAGCGCTTGCTGGCCGAGTTCAAGCGTCTGCTACTGGCCCTGGCCGATGGCTTCCAGGGCGACATGAGCGAGCTGCCGTTGCTGGGTGAACAGGAGCGCCGTTTGCTGTTGGAAGACTGCAACCGCAGCGAACGGGATTACCCGCTGGAGCAGAGTTACGTAGCGCTGTTCGAGGCGCGGGTCGCTGCCCATCCGCAGCGTACTGCCGCACGGTGTCTGGAGCAGTCGATCAGCTATGCACAGCTCAATCGCCAGGCCAACCGCCTGGGGCATGCACTGGTGGCTGCCGGGGTAAGTATCGACCAGCCGGTGGCGCTGCTGGCCGAGCGCGATTTGCCGTTGCTGGGGATGATCGTCGGCAGCTTCAAGGCCGGTGCCGGTTACTTGCCGCTCGATCCGGGCTTGCCGACGGCGCGTCTGCAACGCATCGTCGAACTCAGCCGTACGCCAGTGCTGGTCTGCAGTCAGGCCTGCGCCGAGCAGGGCCGCGCGCTGCTGGATGAACTGGCCTGCGCGGGGCGGCCGAAGTTGCTGGTCTGGGAGCAGGTGCAGAACGCCGAGCTACCCGAGCTCAACCCAGGCATCTACAGTGCGCCGGACAACCTCGCCTACGTGATCTACACCTCCGGCTCCACGGGCTTGCCGAAGGGCGTGATGGTCGAGCAGCGCGGCATGCTCAACAACCAGTTGAGCAAGGTGCCGTACCTGCAACTGGACGAACACGACGTGATTGCCCAGACCGCCTCGCAGAGTTTCGACATTTCCGTCTGGCAGTTCCTCGCCGCGCCGTTGTTCGGGGCTCAGGTGGCGATCGTGCCCAACAGCATTGCCCACGATCCCCTGGGCCTGCTTGAACACGTTCAGGCTTGCGGGATCACGGTGCTGGAAAGCGTGCCGTCACTGATCCAGGGCATGCTCGCCAACGAGCATCAGCAACTCGACGGCCTGCGCTGGATGCTGCCAACCGGGGAGGCGATGCCACCCGAGCTGGCGTCGCAGTGGTTGCAGCGCTATCCGCAGATCGGCCTGGTCAATGCCTATGGTCCGGCGGAATGTTCCGATGACGTGGCGTTCTTCCGTGTCGATGCGGCCTCGACCCGTGGCAGCTATCTGCCCATTGGTACGCCGACCGACAACAACCGCCTGTACCTGCTCGGTGACGATCAGCAACTGGTGCCACTGGGGGCCGTCGGTGAGCTCTGTGTGGCCGGCACCGGCGTCGGTCGCGGCTATGTCAGCGACCCGCAGCGCACCGCCCTGGCGTTCATCCCGCATCCGTTCGGGGCGGCGGGCGAACGCCTGTACCGCACGGGTGACCTGGCGCGGCGCCGTGCGGATGGCGTGCTCGAATACGTCGGGCGCATTGACCATCAGGTGAAGATCCGTGGCTACCGCATCGAGCTGGGCGAGATCGAAGCGCGTCTGCATGAGCAGGCCGAGGTGCGCGACGCAGCGGTGGGGGTTCAGGAAGGGGTCAATGGCAAGCATCTGGTGGGTTACCTGGTAGGCAGCGATGCAGCAGCCGACAGTAGCGTGCTGCTCGAGCTGATCAAGCAACGCTTGCGTGCCGAGCTGCCCGAGTACATGGTCCCGCTGCACTGGGCCTGGCTCAAGCAACTGCCGCTCAATGCCAACGGCAAGCTCGACCGCAAGGCGCTGCCAAGCGTTGATTTCGCCGCTCAGCAGAGTCAGGACTTCCTCGCTCCGCGCAGTGAGCTGGAGCAGACCCTGGCGACGATCTGGGCCGAGGTGCTCAAGGTCGGGCAGGTCGGGGTGCGCGACAACTTCTTCGAGTTGGGCGGTCACTCCCTTTTGGCTACGCAGATCGCCTCGAGGGTGCAGAAGGCGCTGCAACTGAACGTGCCGTTGCGGGCGATGTTCGAGTGCAGCACCGTCGAAGAGCTGGCGAGCTACGTGGAAGGCCTCAAGGCCAGTGAGCTGAGCGACGACAAGGTCGACCGGCTCAGTGACCTGATGGCCGAGCTTGAGGCGCTCTAGCGGCTAGGCGGTGGTGGGGCAGGTACGTTGCAAGTCGTGTTTGAGCAACACGACCGAGGCGGCCAGCAACACGGCGTCCTTGATCAGAAAGGACGTCGAGCTGCCCATGGCCGGAAAGCCGCCGGCGCTGCTTTCCCAGCCACCGGGAGTGCTCAGGATCAGGGTCAGGGTGGTCAGGTAGGTGATCGCCGAGCCGATCGCCCCGGCCACGGCCCAGCGCGGTTGCCAGAAGCCGATCAGCAACGCTGCGCCGATTGCCCACTCGGCTACGCCCAGGGCATAGCTGGCGCCCTGGATCCCGAAGGCGGGATGCATCCAGGACAGCAACGGACTGTTGTCGATCAGCGGAATGAGCGCCTGGGCTTCATAGGCGAACCATTTGGTGTAGCCGAAACCGATGAAAATCACGATCAGGCTCAGGCGCAGCAACGTGATGTCGAGGGAGGAGCGCACAAAGGCGTCGAGGTAGGCGGGGCGGGTCATGGAGAGTTCCTTTTCGGTTAGGGGTACTCTCCAGACGCCTTGCTCGTGCTGGTGTTACAACCTGCTGTCAGAGGCTCAACGTTTACCCAGAATCTTCCCGAGCATTTCCGGGCGTGGCGCGCCTTGCTGCGTTTGCAGTTGCTGTTGCTCATCCAGGTAGAAGATCGCCGGGGTCGCCGCCAATCCCAGTTCCTCCATCAATGCCTGGTTGCCGTCGAGCTTGCTTTGCACGGCAGCGGGGATCTTCTCCAGTGCCTTGAGGCTGCTGGCCTTGCCGGCACTCTCGTGTTTCAGCAGGGCCTTGACCGGATCATTGCTGGCCAGCAGCGCCGCCGATTTGCCCGGGCTGTCTTCACGGATGATGCCGACCATGATGTGGCGCAACTGCACCTTGCCCGACTCGACCCAGGGCCGTGCCTGCTGCCAGAACATATTGCAGTACGGGCAGTTGGGGTCGCTGAACAGATAGACGACGCGTGGCGCATCGGCCTTGCCGTCGGCGATCCAGGCGGTCTTTTCCATCTTCGCCCAGACCTCTTTGGACATCGGCGCATAGACCAGCTTCTCCAGCGGTGCTTCGCTGAGGTCCTGGCCTTGTTCATCGAACAGGCTGCCGACCAGCACATGTTTGCCATCGGGTGTCAGGTACAGGGCCATACCCCGGTTCTGGTACTCGGCCGCGTAACCGCGCAGGCCGTTGGGGGCATCGAAGCTGCCTTTGATCTTCACGCCCTTGGCTTCCATTTGCTGCACGGCCTTGGGCAGGGTTTCGGCCATGGCAGCCTGGCTGGCCAGCAGGCCGAAGGTCAGAGTCAGGGGCAGTTTCAGCAAAGGGTGCATGTGTCATTCCTTGAAGAGTGGGTGGCGGCGGGCGCAGGAGTGCGCTCAAAGGATTCCAGGGCGTGGCTCAGGCTTGCCCGCGACAGTTCGCCCAGATGGCTGCCGACCAGGCGGCCGTCGGCGTCGTAGAACAGGGTGGTGGGCAGGGCCATGGAGCCGACCTGCTGGGCCAACTGGCCACCGCCGTCAAACAGCACATGGGACAGGTTCAGACCGGTGGTGGCGAGAAAGGTGCTGACCGTCTGCGGGGTTTCTCCCTGGTTGACGAACAGGAAGGTGATGTCCGGGTGTTCGTGTTGCGCCTGTTGCAAAACCGGCATTTCCCGACGGCACGGCGGGCACCAGGTGGCCCAGAGGTTGATGACCAGCGGCCGGCCTCGGTAGGAAGTCAGTTGCACGGCCTGACCGTCGGCCTTGTGCAGGCTCATCTCCGGTAATTGCGTGCCTTGTTCATAGAGATGGCTGGCCAGGCTGCCGAGTAGCCAGAACAGCACACCGCTGAACAGGCCCCAGCCCAGCGGACGGCGCAAGCTCGAGCGGCGCCAGCCTTGCCACAACGCACCGATGGCCACCACCAGCAAACCCGGCCAGAGCAGAAAGCCGCCGTCGCGCAAGTCGACAATCTGCAGTGGATCATCGCGGTACATCGGCCAGTAGCTGAGCACGAACCCCAGGCGTGCCCCCAGCAGGCCCAGCAGGAACAGGCCGAACAGCACCGATTCAGGGTTGTCGCCACCGCGTTTGGCCACGCGCCAGCCGACCAGGGTGGCCAAAGCCAGCGCGCAGAGTAGCAACAGATGATCGACGGCCATGGTCAGCGGCCCGAGGTTTACCGTCAGCATCAGCCTTGACTCCGGGTCTGGGCCCACTGTTCGAGGAAGTTCTTCGCATCGATTTCACCGGTGATGCGCCGGCTGCGGCGCTCGTTGCCTTCCGGGCCGATCCAGATCAGGCTGGGCGGGCCGGGCACCTGGTAACGCTGCAGCAATTCGCGGCTGGAGGGCGCATCGGCGGTCACATCCAGGCGCAGCAAGCGTACGCCGTTCAGCGCGGCCAGCACATCGGCGCGGGCGAATACCTGTTTCTCCATGACCTTGCACGACACGCACCAGTCGGCGTAGTAGTCGAGCATCACCCACTGCCCCTGGGCCTTGGCGGTGTCCAGCTCGCGTTGCAGGTCAGCCGGCTGGCTGACGGTGATGAAGGCATCGCTGTGGACAGCGCTGGCAACCACCGTGCCGCTACCGGCGCGGAAGGGCTGCAGCGGTTGCCAGGGGTCGTCGCCACCGGCGGCGGCACCGATCACCAGCAGGCTGCCCCAGAAGCCCAGCAGCAGCGGCAACGCGCGGATTGGCCGCAGGCCATGCAACGCAGGCCATGCCGCCCAGGCCAGGGCGATCAGCCAGGCGCCGGCCAGGCCCAGCCACAGCGAAGGCTCCAGCACGGTGCGCAAGGTATACAGGGCCATGGCCAGGAACACGAAGCCGAACAGCCCCTTGACCAGGTTCATCCACGGGCCGGGGCGTGGCAGGTAGCGATTGCCCAAGGTCACCAGCAGCAACAGCGGCAAGCCCATGCCGATGCCGAGGGTGAACAGCACCAACCCGCCGTGCACGGCATTGCCGCTCTGGGCGATGTACAGCAGGGCGCCGGCCAGGGGTGCGGTCATGCACGGGCCCATCAACAGCCCCGAAAGTGCACCGAGCAAGGCTGCGCCATACAGGTTGCCGCCGCGGGTACCGTGGCCGGCACGCTCCAGGCGATCGCGCAACCAGACCGGCAACTGCAGCTCGAAAGCACCGAACATCGGCAAGGCCAGCAACACAAACAGGCCGGCCAGACTGCCGAGCAACCAGGGTTGCTGCAACCAGGCCTGAAGACTTCCCCCCAGCAACGCGGCAATCACCCCGAGGGCGGCGTACACCAGCGCCATACTCAGTACGTAAACGCTGGCCAGTGCCCAGCCACGGCGGGCACTCACGCCATTACCGAGGACCAGCCCGGCGAGAATCGGCAGCATCGGCAGCGAGCAGGGGGTAAAGGCCAGCAACAGGCCCAGGCCCAAAAAGGCCAGCAGGCTCCAGGCCAGGCCCGACTGCTGCAAGCCGCCGGCCAGGGCCTGATCGCTGGCTTGCTGTTGCTCATCGACAGCGGCGCTGCTCAGGCTGACCAGGTTGGTCTGTGGTGGATAGCACAAGCCGGCATCGGCACAGCCTTGCCAGCCCATGCGCAACTGGCCTGTGGCGGAGGCGGGCAGGATCAGTTCAAGTTCGCCGCGATACACCAGAGTCTCGCCGAAGAACTCGTCCTGATGGGGCAGGGCCTCTGGCAAGGCGGGCTGCTGCTCGACGGGCAGACCGTCGAACTTCAGGCGTTTCTGGTAAAGATAGTAACCATCGGTGATTTTCCAGTGCAGGCGCATCTGCCCGGAATCCAGCCGCTCGCTGCTGAACACGAACGCCTTGTCCACCGGCAGAAAGTCGCTCTGGGCAAAGGGGTTGGCCTGGGTCAGGCTGCTGAACAGGAGCATCAGGGCAATTAGTAACGTGCGCATCTCTAAGCCTTGGTAGTGCGATAAGTGCCCGATCCTGGCCGAGCGCGATTAACCGAGTGTTAACCCATAAGCGTCGATTGTCGCCCGGACCGCGACGATCCGCTGCTGGCGCGGCATAATCCTGACTTAATCCGCCTGCGCTTCACTGCCACTTTTAGCATCGAGACCGACCATGCACGTACTGCTCTGCGAGGATGACGACCTGATTGCCAGCGGTATCGCCGCGGGGTTGACCGCCCAGGGCATGACCGTGGACAGGGTCGCCACGGCGGCTGCGGCCCAGGCCATGCTCCAGGCTGCCGCCTTCGATGTCATGGTGCTGGACCTGGGCTTGCCCGACGAAGATGGTCTCAAACTGTTGCAGCGCCTGCGTCAGCAGGGCGAGAGCCTGCCGGTGCTGGTGCTCACTGCCCGCGACGCGGTTACCGACCGGGTCGACGGCCTGCAGGCCGGTGCCGACGATTATCTGCTCAAGCCCTTCGACCTGCGCGAGCTGGCGGCGCGTTTGCATACCCTGTTGCGCCGCTCGGCCGGGCGTGCGGTCAATATCATCGAGCACGGCCCGCTCAGCTACGATCCCAGCAGTCGTGAGACCTGTCTGGGAGGTACGCCGGTCGACCTGTCACGGCGCGAGCAGGCGCTGTTGCAGGCACTGTTGCACAACCGCGGCCGGGTGCTGTCCAGCGAGCAGCTCAAGGACAGCGTCTACGGCTTTGGTGACGAGGTCGAGAGCAATGCCCTGAACGTGCACATTCATCACCTGCGCCGCAAATTGGGCAATGGCATCGTCGAAACCGTACGTGGCCTGGGTTATCGCCTGGGGCCGGCGCAGTTGCCGGAGGTCGGGCAGCCATGAGCTTGCGCGTACGCCTGACACTGATCCTCGGCACCGCCTTCGTGCTCATCTGGGCCCTGGCGGCGGCCTGGATGCTGCGCGACCTGCGCTATCAGATGATGTTTTCCCTCGATCAGCGTCTGGTGGCTTCGGCGCGCATGGTTGCCGGCCTGATCGATCAGTTGCCGCAGCCACTGACGGCCAAGGGTGAGGGCACAAAGTTGAGTGCCGACCAGCTCAGTGTGCCGGATGGCATGGCCTGTCAGGTCAGCTCGTTACGTGGCGAGATCATTGCCCGCAACCATAGTCAGGGACACACCCTCGACGACGATCGCAGTGGTTTTCGCGACCAGACCATCGAGGGCGCGCGCTGGCGCACGTTTACCTATTACCGCGGTGATGTCCGCATCACCACGGCCGACCGTCACCAGGAGCGTGAGGCGCTGAATCGCTCGATCTTGTTGGCGGCTTCGGCGCCGGTGTTTGTCGCCTTGCTTGGTACCCTTGGGTTGCTCTGGATCGGTATCGGCAAGGGCCTGGCACCGCTCAACCGCATGCGTGATGCCCTGCGCCGGCGTAGCCCTGATGCCCTTGAACCGTTGCAGGTGCGCGCCTTGCCCAGCGAGTTGCAACCGCTGCTGGATACCCAGAACCAGCTGTTCTTGCGCATTGCCCAGACGATCGAACGCGAACGGCGCCTGACCGATGACGCCGCCCATGAGTTGCGCACGCCGCTGACCGCCATCAAGACCCACTTGCAAGTGGCGCGAATGACCGATGGTGCGGTTCGTGAGCAAGCCCTGGAGCACGCCGAGCAGGGTGCTGACCGCTTGCACCGGACCCTGGAACAGTTGCTGCTGCTGGCGCGGGTTGAAGGCAGCCTGTCGTTTGAGGACGGGGTGCAGTGCAGCGCCGAACAAGTGGCTCGCCAGGCGATCCAGGACACCGGGCTCGGCGATTCGCAGCGCATTGACCTGCAATTGGCGCCGGAGGCCGCCCAGGCCTACCTTGGTATGCCTTCGCCACTGGCCGTGACCGCCTTGCGCAACCTGCTGGACAACGCCTTGCGCCACACCCGTGGCCCGGCGCCGGTGGAACTGGCGGTGCGGATGGACAAGGACCAGGTGGCCTTCCTGGTGCGTGACCACGGCCCGGGTATCGTCGAGCAGGACCTTGAGCACCTTACCGAGCGATTCTGGCGCAATGGCCAGAGCGGCGGTTGCGGGCTGGGGTTGGCGATTGTCCAGGCCATCGTCCAGCGCTGTGCCGGCTCCTTGCGCTTCGACAGCCGCACCGATGGGCTGCGGGTGTTCTTGCATATCCCTTTACGTGCGCAGTAGTTGATCAGGGGGCTAAATCCGCAAGGCGCTGAAGCGTTTTTCAAGCGATAACAACCCGACACACATCTGGTGACAGGCGCGTGACGGGCACATCCGCTTGTTTGCGAGGGTTTCCCCAGATGTCAGTCGCTATCAGCCTTGCCCAGCCGCTGCCGGAGTCTTCGGACCTGGCCACTGCCGAAACGCTTTATCACTTCGAAGAGTCGCCCCTGCTGGCCCGGCAAAAACAGCAAGAGTCGAATGCCCGCAGTTACCCGCGACGCATTCCCCTGGCGCTGAAAAAGGCCCGTGGCCTGTATGTCGAAGATGTCGAAGGGCGTCAGTTCATCGACTGCCTGGCCGGGGCCGGGACTCTGGCGCTGGGCCACAACCACCCGGTGGTGATCGAGGCAATCCAGCAGGTGCTGGCCGACGAACTGCCCCTGCACACCCTCGACCTCACCACCCCGGTCAAGGACCAGTTCGTTCAGGACCTGTTCGGCCTGTTGCCGCAGGCGTTGCGTGACGAAGCGAAGATCCAGTTCTGCGGGCCGACCGGCACCGATGCGGTGGAGGCGGCCCTGAAGCTGGTGCGCACCGCGACCGGACGCACCACCGTGCTGTCGTTCCAGGGGGGCTATCACGGCATGTCCCAGGGGGCTTTGAGCCTGATGGGCAGCCTGGCACCGAAAAAGCCGTTGGCCGGGCTGCTGAGCAATGGCGTGCAGTTTCTGCCATATCCCTATGACTACCGTTGCCCGTTCGGTCTGGGCGGCGAGGCGGGGGTCAAGGTCAACCTGCATTATCTGGAGAACCTGCTGACTGACCCGGAAGGCGGCGTGCAATTGCCGGCCGCGATCATCGTCGAGGCGGTGCAAGGCGAAGGTGGGGTGATTCCGGCGGATCTGGAATGGCTGCGCGGCGTGCGGCGGATTACCGAGAAGGCCGGTGTGGCCTTGATCGTCGATGAGATCCAGAGTGGGTTTGCGCGTACCGGCAAGATGTTTGCCTTCGAACATGCGGGCATCGTTCCCGATGTGGTGGTGATGTCCAAAGCCATTGGTGGCAGCCTGCCCCTGGCGGTGGTGGTCTACCGCCAGTGGCTGGATACCTGGCAGCCGGGAGCGCATGCCGGGACGTTTCGCGGCAACCAGATGGCCATGGCAGCAGGTTCGGCGGTGATGAGGTACATCAAGGATCACGATCTGTGTGCTCATGCCCAGGCAATGGGCGAGCGCCTGAGCGGGCATCTGCGCCACCTGCAGAAGGACTTTGCGCAACTGGGCGATATTCGTGGCCGTGGCCTGATGCTCGGCGTCGAGCTGGTCGATCCGGCAAGTGCCAAGGATACCCTGGGCCACCCGGGCGCGTGCCCGCAGTTGGCACCGCTGGTTCAGCGTGAGTGCCTCAAGCGTGGTCTGATTCTTGAGCTGGGAGGGCGTCAGGGCGCTGTTGTGCGCTTCCTGCCGCCTTTGGTGATCACCGCCGAGCAGATCGATGAAGTGGCTGCGCGGTTCGGGCGGGCGCTGGCTGCGGCTGTGGCCAGCCTCTGACAGCGCGATCGCGGGGCAAACGCCCCGCGATCAGCACTTCAATCGAACGAGCGCCCAGCGCGCCAGTAACCCATCAAGGTCAACGTTTTACGGTCCAGCCCACGCTCCTGGACCAGGAAACGGCGGATACCCATCACCGCCGCAGACTCACCGGCAATCCAGGCGTAGAACTCACCATCGCCGGGCAGTCCTCGCTCCCAGAGAATCTGCTGGTCGATGTCGACATCCTCAAGCACATCGGTTTTGCCGAGCTGTCTACGAGGCAGTCGTGCCAGTTCGCGCACGGCATGAATCATCGCATCGCCATGCTCACCGTTGAGCACGTCGCGCGGTAGCCAGTGCAGCTCAGTCGCCGCGCTGCAGGTCAAATCAAGGCAGTCCTGTTCGCCGGGCACTTCAATGAATGCCTGCGTTTGTACGTTGGGATAGTCCAGGACCATTTGTTCGAGAATGCCGGCAATGGCGGGCAGGGCGGTTTCGTCTCCGACCAGCAGCAAGGTGCGCAGGTCCTTGGGCGGTCGCCATTCGTAACCACCGGGGTCGCCAGCGAAGGCCAGATTGGGCGCGACCATCTGCAGGCGGTCACCGATGCAGGCCCGGGTTGCCCAGGCTGAGGCGGGGCCATTGACGCCATGCAGGACAAAGTCGACATCCACCTCCAGCGCCTCACGCCGCAGGGCGCGGATGGTGTAGGTGCGCATTGGCGGGCTGCTCTGGGCATCGAGGCCACGCCGGGCTTCTTGCCAGGAGCCCTGCTTGGGCAATTGCGGTGGCTGGCCGTTGGCGCCGGGAAAGAAAATCTTGATGCGCTGGTCGGCGGCCAGGGTGTGCATCTGCGCGACGTCGTCACCGCTGAAAATAAAGCGGCTGAGCGACGGGCTCAGGCGAATGATTGCCTTGAGCTGGACGTCGAACACGCGGTAGCCACTGGGCCTGGCCGGTTTGCCAACTAGCTTGCGCAGGCCGTTGCCCAAAGCGCTGGCCAAGGAGGTGGAAGAGGACATGGGCGATACCCTTTTGCGGAGAATTCACCTGAGAAACGAACCCCCGCGCAGCTGAATTAGCCGCCGCTCCAGCCGTTAAATTTTCCGCTCCAGGATACGTCCTAGCTTGGATAAAGCCTGCTTTATGGCGGACACGGGTAGGACAATGACGATATCGCGACGAGGATTCATAGCGGGCCTGGCAGTGGCGGGTGCAGCGGTGCCAGCGGCCTATTACGCGCACAAGGAACTGACCCATGACCCTGAGGACGATATCGTCACGCCAGGTGAGGCCAGTGTCGAATTGGCCGATGTCGCCGGTCAGCAGTTGGCGGATCAACTGCGCGGGGTCTGGGATCTGCGCGTTTACGGCAGCCAGGGCGGGCTTGCCGGCTTGCCTGAGCATGGGCTGCAGCTGTACCTGGACGTTGCAAGCAAGGGCCGCGGACTGCGCGGCTTCGTCGATGAAAAGAGCCGTCTTGAGGGGCCGGGGTCGGTGGCTTATCGGGTTGTGGGCGATCTGGTTGGCGCCTCCAGCGCACAAGTGCGCTGGCGCCTGCTGAGCAATCAGGGCGGCACCGACTATGAGTGCATTGCCAGTCTGGATGAAGTCTGGGGCAGTTTTGCCAATGCCGGCAGCGGCACCTTGAGCGGTCGCCTGCAGCCGCTGGACCGCTCCATGGCTTTGCCACTGCTGGACAGCCACTTTGTCGCGGTCAAGCGTCTGTTCCCCGAGGCCCGTGAGCGCTTGCCCTATACCCCGCAAATGCAAGCCTGGGTGATCAGCGCCGAGCACCGTCTGTTTCACCAGCTCTGGCATGCGACCCGGGACAAGTGGCACACCCTGTCCGAAGAAAAGCGCGGCGCCTTGCGTGGGCTGGGCTGGCAACCCGGGCCTCGGGACCAGGAACGCGATGCCCGTGGCCCGCGCAAACATCGCAATGGATCGGGGATCGATTTTTTGTTCATGCACCGGGACATGCTCGCGACTGCCCGCACCCTGCAGGACCTGCCGTCCTGGAGCCATTTCCCCTTGCCCAAACCCAACGTCGAGCAGGACCGTCAGGGTTTCGCCCGCTACTTCGACAACCATGATGGCTACTGCGTACCGCCGACCTGGCAGGCGCCGGGCGATGATGCCTATGGCCAGTGGGTGTCGGCAATCAAGGCCGGTGAAACGTTCTGCAGTAACTTCCAGGTCTGGGAGTCGCAGTACCAGGATCCGCTCTACCTGTCGAAACTGACGCTGGGTACGTTCGGCTCAGAGCTGGAGATGAACCTGCACGACTGGTTGCACATGTGCTGGGCCTCGATACCTCGGGATCCGGTCAACGGTGCGCCGGTACCTTTTGCCCGCGATCCGGCTGATTTTGCTTCGCGCTGGTACGGTGCGGAAAACGACTTCCTTGGCGATCCGTTCTCTTCGCATGTGAGCCCGGTATTCTGGGGCTTTCATGGCTGGATCGACGACCGTATCGAAGACTGGTATCGCGCCCATGAGCGGCACAACCCGGGGCAGGTGCGCAGGCTTGAGGTCAATGGTGTGAAATGGTTTGCCCCGGGGCGCTGGGTCGAGGTCGACGATCCCTGGCTGGGGCCGATGACCCATGGCTGCAGTACCGTGCCCGGAACCTTGCCTGGCAAGTCGGTGGAGATGGATGTGGAAACCATGAAACTGGCGTTGCGTATCACCTTTAGTGAAGACGACAAGATCGCAGACCTGACCCGTCGAGTGCCGCAACGGCCGTGGTATGCGCGGCATCTGTCATTGCGAGGCATTATTTCCTGAGCGTTCGATCGCGGGGCAAGCCCGCTCCCACCGGTTCAGTTCCGGGCCGGTGGGAGCGGGCTTGCCCCGCGATAAGGCGTTTACCGAGACACCTGCCACCCCCCACCCAACGCCTTGTACAACGCCACACTGCCTTGCAGTCGCGCCAGACGCAGCTGTGCCTGCTGGTCCTGAGCCTGGTACAAGGTGCGCTGGGTCTCCAGCACGGTCAGCAAGGTTTCGGCACCCGCCCGATAGCGGCTTTCCGACAGGGTAAAGGCCGTACGCGCCTGCTCGACTTCCTGATCCTGCCACTGGCGCTGATTGTCCACACCGCTGATAGCATTGAGGGCTTTCTCGACATCGGCAAAGCCGGCCACGATGCTGCTGCGATAGTTCTGCAACAGCTCTTCCTGCTGGGCCCGGGCCTTCTCCCGCTCGGCCCGCAAACGCCCATTGTTGAAGATCGGTGCGGCCAGGCCGGCACTCAAGGTGTAGTAGGGGCTGCGCAGAATCTGGGCGAAGGTGTCGGCGCCTGAGCCCAGGTCAGCGCCCAGGGTAAGGCTTGGCAGCATCGCCGCACGCGCGACCTGGACATTGGCCTGGGCGGCGGCCAGGCGTGCTTCGGCGGCGGCAATATCGGGGCGACGGCTGAGCAGCTCGCTGGGTACGCCACTGCCAATCTCCGGCCAGTGCACCCCGTCGAGGGACTCCTGGATCGGCGCCAGTGTCTGCACCGGTTCGCCCAGCAGAGTCGCCAGGGTGATACGGGCCTCCTGCAGTTGCTGTTCGAACAACGGCACCTGGCGCGCCTGGCCAGCGACCAGACTACGTTGCTGGGCCAGTTCCAGGGCCGTGGCCGAACCCGAGTCGTAGCGGGTCTGCACCAGACGTAGCACGTCCTCGGCGTTGGCCAGGTTGAGCTGGGCAATACGCACCTGCTCGGCCAGCGCCAGGCTTTGCAGGTAGCTGTTGGCAACGCCGCTGAGCAGGGTCAGTTCGACCGTTTGCCGGTCGTAACGGCTGGCGTCCAGGTCAAACAGGGCGCTGTCACGGGCGGCGGCCTTGCCGCCCCAGAAGTCGATCTCGTAGCTGGCGCTCAGGCGGGTATTGAACGAGGTGCTGGTACGTTCGCGGCTGCTGGCGTCGAGCTGGTCGAAACCATTGCCGTGCAGCAGGCGCTGGCGGCTGCCATCCAGGCCGAATTTGACCTCCGGTAGCAGCGGGGCACCGGCGATCACCGCCGAGGCCTGGGCCTGGCGGACCCTGGCGGCGGCAGCGGCGAGGTCGAAACTGTTTTGCCGCGCTTGCTCGATCAGTTGATCGAGTACGACGCTGGAAAACTGCTGCCACCAGTCCTGTTGCGGCAGTGGCTGATCGAGTGTGGCGGTATGGCTTTGCCAGGCATCCGGAGCTTGCAGACCACTTTGTGGTGGCGTGAGCGTGTTGCTGCAAGCGGCGATGAACAGGCTGATGGACAACACACTGAGACGGCTGGGCAGGTTCATTGATTATTCGCTGGTAAGGGCTTTGACCGGGTCGAGACGGGCGGCTTTGCGCGCCGGCATGAAGCCGAACACCACCCCGGTGACCACTGCGCAGGCAAAGGCGCCGAGCACGGCCGCCAGGGAAAAGGCCACGGCGATGTTGCCAAGCAGCAGCACGCCGCCAATCAGCAAGGCCAGGGCAATGCCGGTAACGCCGCCGACCATCGACAGCAATACCGCCTCGCTGAGGAACTGGCGCAGGATGTCGCGTTGACGGGCGCCAGTGGCCATGCGGATACCAATTTCGCGGGTGCGCTCGCGTACGGTCATGAGCATGATGTTCATCACGCCGATACCGCCGACCAGCAGAGAGATTGCGGCGATGGAGCCCAGCATCAGTGACAGGGTGTTCTGTGTGCGCGCCTCGGCCTGGATCAGGGCGGCGTCGTTGCTCAACTCGAAATCGCGTTTGCCGTGGTGCAGCTTGAGCATCAATCTGTCGATCGCAGCTTCGGTCTCGGCTACCCGTCGCGAGTCGGCCGCGGCGATGGTCACGTACTCCGGGTCGCGGCTGCCGAACAGACGGATCGCCGCCGCGGAGTAGGGCACCACGATGCGCTCGTCACTGTCCTGATCGCCAGAGCTGGCGCCTTTGCCGGCAAGGATGCCGACTACCTGGAAGGGGACGTTCTCTACCAGGATGTACTGACCGATCGGATCAACCTGGGCGCCGAGCAGCTTTTCCTTGACCTTCTGGCCGATCACCGCGACGGCGGCAGCGGCCTGTTCGTCGGCTTCGGTGAAGAAGCTGCCCTGGACCACCGGCCAGTTGAAGATTTCGCAGAAGTAGGTGTTATTGCCGCCGACATAGAATTGCTGGTTGTTGTTGCCGTAGCGCACCATCAATTTGTCGCCGATCACCGGCATGATCATTTTCACCTGGGGCAGGCTGCCGACGGCAGCGACGTCGTCCAGGGTGATGACGCCCGCGGGGTCGCGCAGGGTTGGCGCGCTCCCGCCAAGGTAAAGGATGTTCGAGCCGAATGCGGCCATTTGCGCCATGACCTGGCGCTTGCTGCCTTCGCCGACGGCCAGCATGACCACCACCGAGGCCACGCCGATAACGATACCGAGCAAGGTCAGGGCGGTGCGAAAACGGTTGATCCACATGATCCGCCAGGCCGCTTGCAGGGCTTCGAGCATCTCGCCTTTCCAGGCGCCGCTGTGGGTGGCGCCCTGGTCCAGGCGCTGGCGCAGGTCTTCAGCCTGCAGGCCGGGGGCGCCTACGGGTATGCTGGACTGTGCTTTGGCCGAGTCGCTGACGATCAGGCCGTCACGAATCTCGATGACGCGCTTGGCCCGGGCAGCGACTTCGCGATCGTGAGTGATCAGGATCACCACATGACCCTGGCTGGCCAGTTCATCGAGCAAGGCCATGACTTCGGCGCCGCTCTGGCTGTCGAGGGCACCGGTGGGTTCGTCGGCCAGGATGATATGGCCGCCGTTCATCAACGCACGGGCAATCGACACCCGCTGCTGCTGGCCACCGGAGAGCTGGTGGGGGCGATTGCCGGTGCGGCTGGCAAGCCCCAGGCGATCGAGCAGGGTGCTGGCGCGGGCATGGCGTTCGGCAGCCGGGGTACCGGCATAAATGGCCGGCATCTCGACGTTTTCCTGGGCCGAGCCTGAGGCGATCAAGTGGTAGCCCTGGAACACGAAACCGAAGGCCTCACGGCGCAACCAGGCCAGCTCGTCGCTGTCCAGTTCAGCGACGTCCTTGCCGGCGAACAGGTAGTCACCGGAAGTCGGACGATCCAGGCAACCGAGAATGTTCATCAGGGTCGACTTGCCGGAGCCGGACGCGCCGACAATGGCGACGAACTCGCCTGGGTGGATCGCCAGGCTGATACCTCGCACTACTTCGACTTTCGGGGTGTCGACCCCGCCGTAGGATTTGCGGATGTCACGCAGTTCGATCAGCGGCGTACTCATTCAACCTCCGCTGGCGGCAGGTGCGCCGATCAACAGCTGCTCGCCTTCGTTCAAACCTTCAAGCACTTGCACCCGCAGGCGGTCGCTTAGCCCGGTGCGTACCCGGCGTTGCTCGATCTTGCCGCTGGCATCAAGCACCTGGGCAATGCGCAGGTTTTCGTCGCTGGCATCTTCATCCAGTGCGGCCACCGGTACGGTCAGCACCTTGCTGGCGCGGCCGGCAACGAAAAACACCTGGGTGGTCATTTCCGCCATCAAGGCGTTATCGGGGTTGTCCACGTCCAGCAGCACGGTGTACAGCACCACTTTGCTTGCCGAGCCTGTGCCGCTGGCACTGGCCGGGCTGCCACCACCCTGGCTGGACTGGTCCAGGGGCTTGGGGGGGACCGGCAGGATCTGGCGTACAGTACTGGTCCAGCGGCGCTTGCCGCCCGCCAGGGTTGTGAAATAGGCCGCCATGCCCGGTTTGACATGACCGATGTCGGCTTCCGATACCTGTGCCCAGACGGTCATCGGCGACAGTTTGGCGATGCGCAGGATCAAGGGTGTCTGTTGCTGGGCGTTGAGGGTCTGGCCTTCGCGCGCATCCACGGCGACTACGGTCCCGGACATCGGTGCATAGATACGCGTGTAGCCGAGTTCGGCCTCATCGCTGCGCAGGCTGGCCTGGGCCTGGCGGATCTGCGCGCGGTACATGTCGATGCGGGCCTGGGTAACTTTCAACTGAGCCTGGGCGCTTTGCACATCTTCCTCGCGGGTGGCGCCGCCGGCGGCCAGGTTGCGCTGGCGTTTGTATTGTTGTTCGGCGAGCTGGTACTGGGCGTGCTGTTCAGCCAGCTGGGCCTTGAGGTTGTCGATCGAGAAGCGCCCGGCATCGAGTCTGGCCTGTTGGGTCGAGGGGTCGATTTCGACCAGCAGTTGCCCCGCCTTGACCTGGTCGCCGACCTCCACATGCAGTTTGCGGATCTGCCCTGAGGCCTGGGCACCAACGTCCACGTAGCGCCGCGGTTGCAAGGTGCCCAGCGCGGTGACGCTGCTTTCGATATCGTTGCGCGTCACACTGACGGTGCTGAGCGGGTCGCCACTAGCGGGCAGGGTTTTCCAGGCGAGCAAGGCACTCAGGCTGAGCAGGCCGAGGCCACAAAACAGCAGGCGGCGTTTGTTTGAAGGACGTCTCATGCAGGGTTCCAGCCAAAGGGGTTGAGCCGTGGGTCACGCTGCTAGACAAACACGACAGACACGGGCGGCTCCCAGGTAAACGAGAGACTGGCGGCGGAATTTACCGTGGCTATCGAGGTTCAGCAGGTGATCTGGCGGGGGCCGGCAGCAGACCCGCGCGCTTGATCTTGCTGAGAATAATTATAATTTGTATTATTCCAATCTGCCATCATTCAACTCCGCTCACCCAGAGCCGGGAAAACCCCGCGACGCCGCGGCCAGGTGCTGTGTTGGAAAACTACTATCGCGAACTGGTGAGTTTCCTCTGCGCCCGCCTGGGTAACCGTCAGGCGGCTGAAGACGTCGCCCATGATGCCTACACCCGCGTGCTGGAACGCACGGCCGATAGCGACATCGAGCATCCGCGGGCTTTCCTCTATCGTACGGCCCTGAACCTGGTGATCGATGGCCATCGCCGGGGCCTGTTGCGCCAGGCCGAGCCACTGGAAGTGCTCGATAGTGACGAACGCTTCTTTTCTCCGGCACCGTCCCAGGAGATGGAGCTGCGGCAGCGCCTGGAGCTGATGCAGCGTGCCCTCGGTGAATTGAGCAAGCCCTGTCGCGACAGTTTTCTGTTACGCAAGCTCGAGGGTCTGTCACATCAGGAAATCGCCGAACGTCTGGGTATTTCCCGCAGCCTGGTGGAAAAACACATCGTCAATGCGATGAAACACTGTCGTGTGCGCATGCGGCTATGGGAGTCCTGATAGGCGCGCGTTAGTGGGGGAGTGTGAAAATTTCGTTGGGGGCGCGCTTGCTTTCTGCGGATTTCCCAACAACTATCAAGAAAGACCCTATATCTGGCGAAGTGCTCGCCTCCAGCCTGTAGTTGAGTTATTGGCGCAGTTATGGTCAAGGAATGCCACTAACGCTCTCCAGCCTTGGTCATAGACGATGCCAAACAAATCACTGCGGATCCTGATCGCCGACGAGCATCCGATGCAATTGCTGCAGCTGGAGAAAATCCTCAATGGCATGGGCTACTATCGCATTGCTCCGGTTGAATCGTTTGAAGACCTGCAGCGCCTGGTGTTGAGTGCACTACAGCCATTCAACCTGCTGGTGGGCAACATTGACCTGGCCAGCCATGTCGGGGTCGACCTGGAACGCTTTTGCCGGGGCAGCGCCCAGATCCAGCACGCCCTGCTGTACCAGTCCCAGCACCTGAAAGTGCCGGCCATTCCCAGCGGCCAGCGCGAAGCGGTGAATGTCAGTCTGCCCAAGGTCCCCGACGACGAGACCATGCATACCTTCATGGCGATCATCGATTCGCCGAAAGTCATCGGGCAGTTGCCGGGTGTGTTCGATCGGACATCCCCGGCGGGGCATTCACCGCGACGGATGAGTTTTGCGCCGTCGATTTTTTCCCGTCAATCCTGAACCTTGGCATCAGTTGGCGCACCCTTGTGGTGGGTTTTGCTATCCTCTGGCGTTCGCCCAGGCGCGCCGCAGAGCGCGTCGATGCCCATCGATTGACGGATGCCCTTATGACAGCCACCACGCCCGCGCCAGCGCTACGCCTGACGCGCAGTGACCACAAAACCCTGAGCCTGGCGGCATTGGGCGGCGCGCTGGAAATCTACGATTTCATCATCTTCGTGTTCTTCGCCCTGACCCTCAGCCAGTTGTTCTTCCCGCCACAGATGCCCGAGTGGCTGCGTCTGTTGCAGAGCTTCGGGATCTTTGTCACCGGCTACCTGGCCAGACCCCTGGGCGGGATCCTGATGGCGCACTTTGCCGACCACCTGGGACGCAAGAAGGTCTTCAGCCTGAGTATCCTGATGATGGCCTTGCCGTGCCTGTTGATCGGGGTAATGCCGACCTATGCCGAAATCGGTTATTTCGCCCCGCTGATTCTGCTGGCACTGCGGATTCTCCAGGGGGCGGCGGTAGGCGGCGAAGTGCCCAGTGCCTGGGTGTTCGTTGCCGAGCATGCACCGGTCGGACGGCGCGGCTACGCCCTGGGCTTTCTCCAGGCAGGCCTGACTTTCGGCTATCTGCTTGGCGCCTTGACGGCCACGCTGCTGGCGCAACTGTTCACGCCGCAAGAGATCCTCGACTACGCCTGGCGCTTCCCGTTCCTGTTGGGTGGGGTGTTCGGTGTAATTGGTGTATGGCTGCGCCGCTGGTTGAGCGAGACCCCGGTGTTCCTGGCCTTGCGCGAGCGCCGCGAGCAGCCGGTAGCCTTTCCGCTGCGCACGGTGTTGAGTGAGCACCGGCGGGCGCTGCTTCCTGCTGTGCTGCTGACCTGTGTGCTGACCTCGGCGGTGGTGGTGCTGGTGGTCATCACCCCGACGGTGATGCAACAGCGCTTCGGCATGAGTGCCGGGCACACCTTCGCGTTGAGCAGCATGGGCATCGTCTTTCTCAATGTCGGATGCGTATTGGCCGGACTGTTGGTCGACCGGGTTGGCGCCTGGCGCGCGCTGATGTTCTACAGCCTGCTGCTGCCGCTGGGCATCGGTGCCTTGTATGCGAGCCTGGTGAGTGGTTGGCAGTGGCCTGGGCTGGCCTATGCTCTGGCAGGATTGGCCTGTGGCGTGGTCGGTGTGGTGCCGTCGGTGATGGTCGGGCTGTTCCCGGCGCCGATCCGGGTGTCGGGGATTTCCTTTACCTACAACATCGCCTATGCACTGTGGGCCAGTACCACACCGCTGATGTTGATTGCGTTGATGCCCTGGAGCCCGTGGGTATGCGTAGTTTTCAGTCTGGTCATGGGGGTGGTCGGGCTGTTGACGGCGGTGTATTACGGGGCGCGGGAAACGCTTGGGTTTGAGGACAGGGCGGTACGCTGCTAAAGCCAAACGATGTGCAATAAAAAGCCCCCTGGCCGCAAGGCGAGGGGGCTTTTTGTTGGCTGCTGACTTACATGTTCGGGTAAGTCGGACCACCGGCGCCTTCCGGCGTTACCCAGGTGATGTTCTGCGAAGGGTCCTTGATGTCACAGGTCTTGCAGTGCACGCAGTTCTGGGCGTTGATCTGGAAGCGCTTGCTGCCGTCTTCCTGGGTGACCACTTCGTACACGCCGGCCGGGCAGTAGCGCTGGGCTGGCTCGTCGTACAGCGGCAGGTTGGTGCCGATCGGGATGCTCGCATCGGCCAGTTTCAGGTGGCACGGCTGCTCTTCTTCATGGTTGGTGCTGGAGAGGAACACCGAGCTGAGCTTGTCGAAGCTCAGCTTGCCATCCGGTTTTGGATAGTCGATTTTTTTCGAGTCGGCGGCCAGCTTCAGACAGGCGTAGTCCGGCTTGGTGTCGCGCAGGGTGAACGGCAGCTTGCCGCCGAACCAGTTCTGGTCGACGTAGTTGAACGCCGCACCGAAGATCGGGCCGAACTTGTGCATTGCCGGGCCGAAGTTACGGCTGGCGAACAGTTCTTCATGCAGCCAGCTGGCCTTGAATGCTGTGACGTAGCTGTTGAGCTGGTCGCCGCCTTCGCTGCCGGCCAGCAGGGCGTCGGCCACCGCTTCGGCGGCGAGCATGCCGGACTTCATCGCGGTGTGGCTGCCCTTGATCTTGGCGAAGTTCAGGGTGCCCAGATCGCACCCGATCAGCGCGCCACCGTTGAAGACCATCTTCGGCAGCGAGTTCAGGCCGCCCTTGCTGATGGCGCGGGCGCCGTAGCTGATGCGCTTGCCGCCTTCGAGGTACTGGCTGATCACCGGGTGGTGCTTGAGGCGCTGGAATTCGTCGAACGGCGACAGGTAGGCGTTGGAGTAGGACAGATCGACGATCAAACCCACGACCACCTGGTTGTTTTCCAGGTGATAGAGGAACGATCCACCGGTGTTTTCCTTGGCCATGACATCCAGCGGCCAGCCAGCGGTGTGCACAACCAGACCTTGCTCGTGCTTGGCCGGATCGATTTCCCAGATTTCCTTCAGGCCGATGCCGTAGTGCTGGACGTCGGATTCGTTGTCCAGGTTGAAGCGTTTGATCAGTTGCTTGCCGATGTGGCCACGGCAGCCTTCGGCAAACAGGGTGTACTTGCCGCGCAGCTCCATGCCCGGGGTGTACAGGCCTTCTTTCGGATTGCCTTCACGGTCGACACCCAGGTCGCCGGTGATGATCCCGCGGACTACGCCGTTCTCGTCGAACAGGGCTTCCTGGGCGGCGAAGCCCGGGTAGATCTCGACGCCCAGGTTCTCGGCCTGCTGGGCCAGCCAGCGGCACAGGTTGCCCAGGGAGATGATGTAGTTGCCTTCGTTGTGCATGGTCTTGGGCACGAACAGGTCTGGGACCTTGATCGAGCTACCAGCATCCTTGAGCACGTAGATATCGTCGCGTTTGACTTCGGTGTTGAGCGGGGCGCCGAGCTCTTTCCAGTCCGGGAACAGTTCGTTCAGGGCGCGCGGTTCGAAAACTGCGCCGGAGAGGATGTGGGCACCGACTTCCGAGCCTTTCTCGACCACGCAGACGCTGATTTCGTTACCGGCTTCGGCGGCCTTCTGCTTCAGTCGGCAGGCGGCGGACAGGCCAGCCGGGCCAGCGCCGACAATGACCACGTCGAATTCCATGTATTCGCGTTCCACAGGTTCTCTCCTACTCAAGGCTCATCGGTTTTTCTTTGTTGGCGGGTGTCAGGCGGTCATTTTTCGCTACGTGTAAGCTGTAGCTCGAGTGATGACGGACTACACCGCTTTCTCTTGGCCGCGCATTATATCTACACCACTCACGGGGTCCAATACAAACGTTTGTTTGAATTTGCCGCAGGCCAGTAAAATCAAAGACGCACGGCGTGAATCTGACCGGTTTGCCGTATTGACCGGATTGGGCGTTACGGTCAAGATACGAGCGGTTTTGCGCTCGCCGTAGGCTGACCGCCGGATGCAGGTGCACCCCTAAAAACCAGGCGAAAAGCAGGGCAGCTGGGCCGCGGGCCGCTTTGTAGTGGAGTTTACACACCACGACAGAAAATGACTCACGGGTTTTGCTGCTGCAAGGTCGAATTGGGACTGCTGGGTCAGGGTTAAATTCTATCGGCTGCAATCGTTTTTAGAGGTGCCCTTGTACCCACGCGCAATCGCCGGGTTTGCCCCAGGCGACATTCTTTTCACCGGAGAGTAACGAGGAATCCATGAAGGTTCTTGTAGCTGTCAAACGAGTGGTCGACTATAACGTCAAGGTTCGCGTCAAGGCGGACAACTCCGGCGTCGACCTTGCTAACGTCAAGATGTCCATGAACCCCTTCTGCGAAATCGCCGTAGAAGAAGCCGTACGCCTGAAAGAAAAGGGCGTTGCGAGCGAGATCGTCGTCGTTACCGTCGGCCCGGCCACTGCCCAGGAGCAACTGCGTACTGCCCTGGCACTGGGTGCCGACCGTGCCGTGCTGGTCGAGTCCGCTGAAGAGCTGACCTCGCTGGCCGTGGCCAAACTGCTCAAGGCTGTGGTCGACAAAGAACAGCCGCAGTTGGTGATCCTTGGCAAGCAAGCGATCGACAGTGACAACAACCAGACCGGCCAGATGCTGGCGGCGCTGAGCGGCTTCGCTCAAGGCACTTTCGCCTCCAAGGTTGAAGTGGCTGGCGACAAGGTCAACGTTACCCGTGAAATCGACGGCGGCCTGCAGACCGTTGCGCTGAACCTGCCAGCGATCGTCACCACCGACCTGCGCCTGAACGAGCCGCGCTACGCGTCGCTGCCGAACATCATGAAGGCCAAGAAAAAGCCGCTGGAAACCGTTACTCCAGACGCGCTGGGCGTTTCCACCGCCTCCACCAACAAGACCCTGAAAGTCGAAGCGCCAGCTGCACGCAGCGCGGGTATCAAGGTCAAGTCGGTTGCTGAACTGGTCGAGAAACTGAAGAACGAGGCGAAGGTAATCTAAATGACTATCCTGGTTATCGCTGAACACGAAAACGGTGCCGTTGCCCCGGCCACCCTGAACACTGTTGCTGCTGCCGCCAAAATCGGTGGCGACATCCACGTGCTGGTCTCTGGCCAGAATGTCGGTGGCGTTGCTGAAGCTGCAGCCAAGATCGCTGGCGTTGCCAAGGTGCTGGTTGCCGATAACGCCGCTTACGCGCACCAACTGCCGGAAAACGTCGCGCCGCTGGTAGCCGAGCTGGGCAAGGGCTACAGCCACGTGCTGGCACCTGCTACCTCCAACGGCAAGAACATCCTGCCACGCGTTGCTGCGCTGCTGGACGTTGACCAGATCTCCGAGATCATCTCGGTGGAATCGGCTGACACCTTCAAGCGTCCGATCTATGCCGGTAACGCCATTGCCACCGTGCAATCGAATGCTGCCGTCAAAGTCATCACCGTACGCTCCACCGGCTTTGATGCCGTTGCAGCTGAAGGTGGTTCGGCTGCAGTTGAAGCTGTTGCTGCTGCTCACGACGCTGGCAAATCGGCGTTCGTTGGCGAAGAACTGGCCAAGTCCGATCGTCCAGAACTGACCGCTGCCAAGATCGTCGTCTCGGGCGGGCGTGGCATGCAGAACGGTGATAACTTCAAACACCTGTACGCCCTGGCCGACAAGCTGGGCGCCGCAGTGGGTGCTTCGCGCGCCGCGGTTGACGCCGGTTTCGTACCGAACGACATGCAGGTCGGCCAGACCGGCAAGATCGTTGCGCCACAGCTGTACATTGCCGTCGGTATCTCCGGCGCGATCCAGCACCTGGCTGGTATGAAAGACTCCAAAGTGATCGTTGCGATCAACAAGGACGAAGAAGCGCCAATCTTCCAGGTGGCCGATTACGGCCTGGTCGCTGACCTGTTCGAAGCCATCCCTGAGCTGGAGAAGCTGGTTTAATCCAGCCGCTTCACTTATAAAAGAGCCCGATCCGTTCGGGCTGTGCAGGCCTGCCTTGCACAGCTCGATCGATCGGGCTTTTTCATTCAGGGTACAAAGCGTAGGGAGGGGTTGCATGGGATGGCATGGCCGGATCAACACGGCGCTGGTGTTCGCTACGCTGCTGACGCCGTTGTCGGTGTGGGCCGTGGGTAAATGTGAGCGGCTGGTGGCTACCGGCAGCCCTGACGCTCCGCCTTATTCCTGGCGCGATCCGCAAGACCCCAAACACCTGATCGGCGCCAACGTCGACCTGTTCAAGCAGGTCGCCGGCGAGTTGGGTCTGAAGGTTGAAGTGCTGGATAGCGGAACGCGCAACCAGGCGCTGGAAGAGGTGCGCAGCGGTCGTGTGGATTTGCTGATCGATTCACCCTTCGCCGTGGCTGAGCTCACTACGGTGGATTATGTACACCCGTCGTTGCTGAGCAACGAATACGTGGTCTGGACCCGCCACGATTCATCACTGGTCTACGACACCTTGTCCGATCTGCGCGAGCATCAGGGCAGTGTTTCGGAAAAAGCGCGCCTTACCCCCGAATTCTCTGCCTACGCCAAGAGTCAGTTGCGGCTTGCTCCAGCGCAGAATCTGACCCAGGCGTTCCAGAAGCTGTTGCTGGGCCAGGTCGACTACGTGCTGGCTGGACGCTATGCCGGTATGGCCATGGCCCAGACCCTGGGCATGAGCAATGCGTTGATCGCCCGCGGCTTGCCTCTGGATCGCCCTGGACTGTATTTGGCGCTTTCGCATAATTCGGCATGCAATGACGCCTGGTTGCGCGGACAACTGGCAAAAAAGCTGACAGAATTGCCGGCCTCCGGCGTGTCCCAGGCGGTACTGCAACGCAATGTCGAGCGCTGGAAGGCGCAGATGCAGGTACCGCTGGATGCCCCTAAACAGTAGGAAGATTGTGTGAGAACTCATTCACTATTCGCCGCCCTGGCGCTGCTGGCCCTGGCTGGATGCGCCAATGATCCGGCCCCCAATGAACAGCTGCGCCTGTCCGAGCAGGCGCTGGCGCAGGCCAAGGCCGTCGGTGCGACCGATGAAGTGGCAGAGCTGAAGCTGGCGGAAGACAAAATGGCCCGGGCCCAGGTCAATATGAACCATGAGGCCTATCGCGATGCACGCATGCGCGCCGAACAGGCCGAGCTCGACGCGCGCCTGGCCGAGGCGCGGGTGTTGACCAGCAAAAGCAAAGAGCAGCTCGACCTGCTGCAATCGCGGGTCAATCGCCTGCGTAAACAGTTGGGAGAACAGCCGTGAGTTCGATCAAACCTATGGCAGCCTTGCTGCTGCTCGGGCTCGTCGGTCTGCAGGGTTGCGCCAGTCAGCGCAGCGAGACGGCGCTGGATGAGGCGACGGCCAAATTCCAGACGGTCAAGGACGATTCCGATGTGTTGCGCAGTGCGCCGCGCGATGTCATTCGAGCAGGTGAGTCGCTGGCGCGGGCCGACCGGCTGTCCAGCTACTTCGGAACCGGTGCCGATGTGCGCCACTACGCCTACCTGAGCCAGCGCTACAGTGATATTGCCCGTGAGCACAGCAATCTGGTGCTCAACCAGGAGCGTCTGGCCAAGCTTGAGCTCGAGCGTCAACGCCTGCAGCTGGCGCTGCGTGAGGCCAAGCTTGCCAGTGTGCAGCAGCAGGGCAAGTGGCTGGAGGCGCAGATTGTCAGTCTGGCCACCACCCAGAGCGATCGCGGCCTGGTCATGACGTTGGGTGATGTGCTGTTCGACACCGGTCGCGCCGAGTTGAAGAATTCGGCCAATCGAACCGTGCTCAAGCTGGTGCAGTTCCTGCAGCTCAACCCCAAGCGTGTCGTGCGTATCGAGGGTTACACCGACAGCACGGGTGCTGCGGAGGACAACCTCAAGTTGTCCCGCGACCGGGCGCAGGCGGTGGCCGATATGCTGGTCGACCTGGGGGTCGACGAAAAGCGCATTCAGGTCGAAGGCTATGGCGACCAGTATCCGGTCGAAGCCAATGCTTCGGAGCGGGGCAGGGCGCAGAACCGTCGCGTCGAGATCGTCTTTTCCGACGAAAAGGGCAAGCTTGGCGCCGCGCGCTAAGGTCCTCTGAAAAACCCGGTGAGTACCGCTCACCGGGTTTTTTTATGGGCGTCGGAAAGTGCCGGCAGGGGGCTGTCACACAACTGTATTGTCGACTATTCTGCAATCTGTCCCAGTACACTTTGCAACTGTTCCGGTATTCTGACTCAATCTTCGAGTCGTACAAAAATAACTACATTGCCTGCGTGTCGAGAACCGATCATGACCAACCTGCTGCTCTATCAGCGTATCGCCCAGCAACTGGCCGAAGATATCCGCCGTGGTGTCTATCAACCGGGTGAGCGGGTGCCGTCGGTGCGCAAGATGAGCTCGCAGCTCAACGTCAGTCATGCCACGGTGTTGCAGGCCTATGCCAACCTGGAAGACCAGGGGTTGATCCGGGCTCGTCCGCAGTCTGGCTATTATGTGCACCAGACCCCGGCATTGACTGCGCAGACCCCGGATATCGCCCGGGTCGAGCGCCCCGGTCTGGTCACCCGCAGCAGCATCATCCAGCAAGTGCTGACCGAGGCCCGGCGCGACGGCGTGTTCCCGTTCGGCGCGGCGGTGCCCCATGTCGACTACCTGCCGGTGCGGGCGCTGCATCAACAGCTGGCCAAGGTCACCCGTTTCCATAGCCCGCGGGCGTTCAGCTATATGTTCAGCCCGGGCTTTGAACCGTTGCGCCGGCAGATCGCCATCCGCATGCGTGATGCCGGCGTGGTGGTTGACCCCAGCGAGGTGGTGGTCACCCATGGCTGTGTCGATGCGTTGCAGATGTCGCTGCGGGTGTTGACCAAACCGGGTGATCTGATCGCTGCCGAGTCACCGACATATTATGGTTTGCTGCAACTGGCCGATCTGTTGGGGCTGAAGGTCATCGAGATTCCCAGTGATCCGTCTACCGGTATCAGTCTGGAAGCGCTGCAGCTTGCGGCCAACCAGTGGTCGATCAAGGCGTTGGTATTGACCGCGCGGCTGAGCAATCCGCTCGGTGGCACTATTCCGGAAGATCGGCAGAAGCAATTGCTGCGTCTGGCTTCGGACTTCGATATCCAGATTGTCGAAGACGATATTTATGGCGAACTGATGTTCGAGCAGGGCAAGACCAAAGCGCTCAAGGCGTTTGATCGCCTGGGGCGTGTGATCTACTGCTCGAGCTTTTCCAAGACCTTGTCGCCCGGGGTGCGTATCGGCTGGATGATTGCCGGTAAATACCAGGCGGAAATCCAGCGCTTGCAGACCTTCACCACGCACTCGGCCTGCAGTGTGACGCAGATGGGGGTGGCCTCATATCTTGAGAACGGCGGCTACGACCGGCACTTGCGGTACATCCGCCAGGAGTACCGGAAGAACCTCAGCGCTTATCAACTGGCGGTGCAGCAGCATTTTCCTGAAGGCACGCAGATGACCCGGCCGACCGGCGGTTTCATTCTCTGGGTGAGCCTGCCTGGGCGGGTCAATACCCAGGAGTTGCACGTGCGGGCGCTGCAGCAGGGAATCAGTATCGCGCCGGGACTGATCTTCAGTAATACCGAGCAGTTCAACCACTGCATCCGCCTGAACTGCGGGATTCCCTGGAACCGCGAAGCGGAGCGCGCCTTGATGACCCTGGGGCTGTTGGCCAGTCAGCTGTGTCAGGAGTCGGGGGCGGCAAACTTTTTCTAGCTGTTATGCCATAAACTTGCCAGCCCTCTCGGGAACGAGGAGCATATAGCTCTTTGCGGATGATTTTCGGTGTCTATGAAAGCCTTGTCTCGGGTTGGCCTGTTCCTGTCATTGCTGGGTCTTCTGGCAGGTACCGGGAATGCTGTGGCCCAGACGCCAGTTGCCGCGACACCAGGCAAGCCGGCCAGCACTTCGACAAAAGCCAAGCCGAACGTCCAGCAAAAGCAGGCCAAGCCGGTGCCGGTGAGTAAAAAGCCGGCGGCCAAACCGGTCCGGCATAAAGCGGCAAAATCAGCCAAGGCTGCCCCGGCACCCTTGCCGAGAGCCAAAGTGGATCTGCGTTTGCCGGCCGAAATGGTCAAGGACCTCAAGCCGGCGACCCAGGATCCGGTGTCTACGCCCAAGCCTCTGCTGCCTTACCTGTTTGGCGAGAAGCCTCCTGCCGACAGCCCGTTTCAGCTCAACGGTCGCCTGCTGAGCAACGAAATGCAGCTGCAGCTGCGTAATGATGCGCGCCAGCAGGATATCGAAGGCGCGGCGATCGAGTTCGAGTTCAAGCAGTAGTTGTTGCACTGACCGGTCAGTCATGGCGGGTCAGGTGAGTTTTCATGTTTCCAGCAATTTCAAACGACCGTTTAAGCGGTTACTATTCCGATTCATTGATCATTTGCTGTACCGAGGATTCTGTTGTCATGAACTGCCGTGAAGGATGTGGCGCTTGCTGCATCGCGCCCTCCATCAGCTCACCGATTCCCGGTATGCCCAAGGGCAAGCCGGCGGGTGAGCGCTGCTTGCATCTGTCGCTCGCTAATCTGTGCGGGTTGTTCGGCAAGCCCGAACGCCCCGCGGTGTGTGGCGGCTTCAGGGCTGATGTGGAAGTGTGCGGCAGCGATCGCGATGAGGCGATCAGGATCCTCGGATGGCTGGAGCAAATGACGGCGGCTTGAAACGTGGATCTTCGACAATAAGGAACAACAGAATGGGATCGTTTAAGCAAGTGGCACTGATCATGGGTCTTAGCGCAGCGCTGCTGCCGCTGGCCCAGGCCGAGGACTGGAAGCAGGCCAAGAACGAAGACGGGATCAAGGTCGATCTGACTGAGGTTGCCGGTTCCGACTACAAGGCCTATCGCGGCGTAACGCTGATCAAGGCGCCGCTGGCAAAAGTCAGGGCCCTGCAGGAAGACGTCGTGGGTGCTTGCGCCTGGATTCATGAGTGCAAGTCGCAAAAGCTGCTCAAGACCGAGGGCAATCAGAGCTGGACCTACACCCAGTTCAATACGCCATGGCCGGTCACCCCGCGCGACTCCATTCTGCACGTCACCACCACTGAGGAAGCGGATGGCAGCTTGACCCGCAAGCTTGAAGGTGTGCCGAAGTATCTACCTGAAGAAAAAGGCTTTGTGCGCGTGGCCAAGGTTCAGGGTTTCTGGAAGCTGCAGCCCAAGGACGGTGGTACCGAGGTGACTTACCAGGTGCACACCGAGCCAGGTGGCAGCGTGCCGTCGATGGTGGCGAACAAGTTTGTCGTGGATGCGCCGTTCAACACCTTGAAAGCATTGAAGGCGAAGGCTGAGAAGCCTTGATTCGATCAGTACAGATCGCCAGCATTACGAAGTCCGCGCAACTGTAGGGTCGCTTTGCGGCCCATCTCCGGTAAGGCCGACTCCTACAAGGATTGCGCCAATAAAAAAGGCTGCCCGAGGGCAGCCTTTTTTCGTGTTCAGCGCAGGGCTTACTTGCGGTCTTCCAGCTTGGTGATGTCGCGCGACTCGTAGCCGGTGTACAGCTGGCGTGGACGGCCAATCTTGTACGGGCTGGAGAGCATTTCTTTCCAGTGCGAAATCCAGCCGACGGTACGCGCCAGGGCGAAGATCACGGTGAACATGCTGGTCGGAATGCCGATCGCCTTGAGGATGATCCCCGAGTAGAAGTCGACGTTCGGGTACAGCGAGCGCTCGATGAAGTACGGATCGGTCAGGGCGATCTCTTCCAGACGCATGGCCAGTTCCAGCTGCGGATCGTTCTTGATGCCCAGCTCGCGCAGGACTTCGTCGCAGGTCTGCTTCATCACGGTGGCGCGTGGGTCACGGTTCTTGTAGACGCGGTGACCGAAGCCCATCAACTTGAACGGATCGTTCTTGTCCTTGGCCTTGGCGATGAATTTGTCGATGTTCGAGACATCGCCGATTTCATCGAGCATGGTCAGTACAGCTTCGTTGGCGCCGCCGTGAGCCGGGCCCCAGAGTGCAGCGATACCGGCAGCGATACAGGCGAACGGGTTGGCGCCCGACGAACCGGCCAGGCGGACGGTGGAAGTCGATGCGTTCTGTTCGTGGTCGGCGTGGAGGATGAAGATCCGGTCCATTGCCTTGGCCAGTACCGGGCTGATCGGTTTGATCTCGCACGGGGTGTTGAACATCATGTGCAGGAAGTTTTCCGCGTACGACTTGTCGTTGCGCGGGTACATCATGGGTTGACCCATGGAGTACTTGTACACCATCGCCGCCAGGGTCGGCATCTTGGCGACCAGGCGAACCGCGGAGATTTCGCGGTGCTGCGGGTTATTGATGTCCAGCGAGTCGTGGTAGAACGCCGACAGGGCGCCGACCACACCGCACATGACGGCCATCGGGTGGGCGTCGCGGCGGAAGCCGTTGAAGAAGGACTTCAACTGCTCGTGCACCATGGTGTGATTCTTCACGGTGCTGACGAACTGGGCCTTCTGCTCGGCATTCGGCAGTTCGCCGTTGAGCAGCAGGTAGCAGGTCTCGAGGTAATCGGATTTTTCAGCGAGCTGTTCGATCGGATAGCCGCGATGCAGCAGGATACCCTTGTCGCCGTCGATATAAGTGATCTTCGACTCGCAGGATGCGGTCGCCATGAAACCAGGGTCGAAAGTGAAGTGACCCGTGGCCCCCAACCCTCTAACGTCGATAACATCGGGACCAACGGTGCCGGTTAAAATGGGCAGCTCGACGGGGGCTGCGCCCTCGATGACCAACTGCGCTTTTTTGTCAGCCATGTGGCCTCCTATTAATGCTTGAAATCATCAGACAGACCCCCCACGCAGGGCCCGCACCACTATAGTGAGATAAATTTGAATGTCAATTTGCCTAAAGCACGGTTGTAAAGGGCTCTGGGCGCTGTTTTTCCTCGAAATTGCCGCCCGTTTACGCCTTTTATCCGCTAAAGGCAATGCGCTATTTGGGCTAGGGCCTTGCGTTGTCATTAGTAGCCTAACTGTCTATAATCGGCCCCCGACCGCCAGGGGCTTGCAAGCCCGTGTTGCTGGGGTCGTCACTCCCTGGGTGGTGGGTACCTGACCAGTACACTTACCAACAACTTTGCCCTGCTTGCTAGGGGCTCTTCAGTGTGAAAAAAGCCGTGAAAAGCCAACGACCTGTAAACCTAGACCTAAGGACCATCAAACTCCCCATTACCGGCGTTACGTCATTTCTTCACCGTGTATCCGGCATCATCCTCTTCCTGGGCCTTGGCATCATGCTTTATGCATTGGGCAAATCCCTGGGTTCGGAGGAAGGTTTCGCCGAGGTGAAGGCATGCTTGACCAGTCCGCTGGCCAAGTTCGTGGCATGGGGCCTCCTGTCCGCCTTGCTGTATCACTTGGTAGCCGGTGTGCGCCACTTGATCATGGACATGGGCATCGGTGAAACGCTGGAAGGCGGCCGACTGGGCTCGAAAATTATCATCGCCGTTTCCGTGGTGGTGATTGTGCTGGCAGGAGTTTGGATATGGTAACCAACGTCACGAACCTCTCGCGTTCGGGCCTCTATGACTGGATGGCGCAGCGCGTTTCTGCGGTCGTTCTCGCGGCTTATTTCATTTTCCTGATCGGATACCTGGTCGCGCACCCGGGCATCGAGTTTGCCCAGTGGCACGCTCTGTTCTCCAATAACGCGATGCGTATTTTCAGTCTGCTGGCACTGGTTGCCCTGGGCGCTCACGCCTGGGTCGGCATGTGGACCATTGCTACCGACTACCTGACGCCGATGGCGCTGGGCAAGTCGGCGACTGCCGTACGTTTCCTGTTCCAGGCGGTATGTGGTGTCGCGATGTTCGCGTACTTCGTCTGGGGTGTGCAGATTCTCTGGGGTATCTGATTCATGGCTAACATTCCTACGATTACATTCGACGCCATCATTATTGGTGGTGGTGGTGCCGGCATGCGCGCTGCGCTGCAGCTGGCTCAGGGTGGTCACAAGACTGCCGTGATCACCAAGGTCTTCCCGACCCGTTCGCACACCGTATCGGCCCAGGGTGGCATCACCTGCGCCATCGCTTCGGCCGACCCGAACGATGACTGGCGCTGGCACATGTACGATACCGTCAAAGGCTCCGACTACATCGGTGACCAGGACGCTATCGAATACATGTGTCAGGAAGGCCCGGCTGCGGTCTTCGAGCTGGATCACATGGGTCTGCCGTTCTCGCGTACCGAAACCGGCCGTATCTATCAGCGTCCGTTCGGTGGCCAGTCCAAGGACTACGGTAAAGGTGGCCAGGCCGCCCGTACCTGCGCAGCTTCCGACCGTACCGGTCACGCGCTGCTGCACACCCTGTACCAGGGCAACCTGAAAGCAGGCACCACCTTCCTGAACGAGTACTACGCCGTTGACCTGGTGAAAAACCAGGAAGGCGCGTTCGTCGGTGTGATCGCAATCTGCATCGAAACCGGCGAAACCCTGTACATCAAAGCCAAGGCCACCGTATTGGCCACTGGCGGTGCAGGCCGTATCTACTCCTCCACCACCAACGCCCTGATCAACACCGGTGACGGTATCGGCATGGCGCTGCGTGCAGGCGTTCCGGTCCAGGACATCGAGATGTGGCAGTTCCACCCGACCGGCATCGCCGGCGCCGGTGTACTGGTTACCGAAGGTTGCCGTGGTGAAGGTGGTTACCTGATCAACAAGCACGGCGAGCGTTTCATGGAACGTTACGCGCCTAACGCCAAAGACCTTGCCGGTCGTGACGTTGTGGCCCGTTCCATGGTTAAAGAGATCATCGCCGGTAACGGCTGTGGCCCTAACGGCGACCACGTGATGCTCAAGCTCGACCACCTGGGTGAAGAAGTTCTGCACAGCCGCCTGCCAGGTATCTGTGAGCTGTCCAAGACCTTCGCTCACGTTGATCCGGTTGTTGCTCCGGTTCCTGTTGTTCCAACCTGCCACTACATGATGGGCGGCGTTGCCACCAACATTCATGGTCAGGCAATGACTCAGGACGCCGATGGCGTTGACCAGATCATCCCGGGTCTGTTCGCGGTAGGTGAAGTGGCGTGCGTATCGGTTCACGGTGCCAACCGTCTGGGCGGCAACTCGCTGCTCGACCTGGTTGTCTTCGGCCGTGCTGCTGGCCTGCACCTGGAAAAAGCGCTGTCCGACGGTATCGAATACCTCGACGCCAGCGACACCGATATCGATGTTGCCCTGAGCCGTCTGAACAAGCTCAACGAGCGCAACAGCGGTGAAGACGTGGCTACCCTGCGTCGCGAGCTGCAAAGCTGCATGCAGAACTACTTCGGTGTATTCCGTACTGGCGAATACATGCAGAAGGGTATCGAGCAACTGGCGCAACTGCGTGAGCGTATCGCCAACGTCAAGATCAACGACAAGTCCCAGGCCTTCAACACCGCGCGTATCGAAGCGCTGGAGCTGCAGAACCTGCTGGAAGTCGCTGAAGCCACTGCAATCGCTGCAGAAGTACGTAAAGAGTCCCGCGGCGCCCACGCCCGTGAAGACTTCGAAGATCGTGACGACGAAAACTGGCTGTGCCACACCCTGTACTTCCCGGGCGAAAAGCGCGTTGCCAAGCGCGCCGTCAACTTCGCGCCGAAAACCGTACCGGCGTTCGAGCCAAAAGTCCGGACTTACTAAGGGGTGGTCGCTATGTTGCAAGTCGAAGTCTATCGTTACAACCCCGATACCGACTCTGCGCCGAAGATGCAGACGTTCCAGGTCGATACCGGTGGCAAAGACCTGATGGTGCTGGATGTGTTGGCACTGATCAAAGAACAGGATGAAGGTTTCTCGTATCGTCGTTCTTGCCGCGAAGGTGTTTGCGGCTCCGACGGCATGAACATCAACGGCAAGAACGGCCTGGCTTGCATCACGCCGCTGTCGGCAGTGGTCAAGCGTAACAAGCTGATCATCCGTCCGCTGCCTGGATTGCCGGTCATTCGTGACCTGGTCGTTGATATGAGCATCTTCTACAAGCAGTACGAGAAGGTGAAGCCATTCCTGCAGAACGACACGCCGGCTCCGGCCATCGAGCGTCTGCAGTCGCCGGAAGAGCGTGAGAAGCTGGACGGTCTGTACGAGTGCATCCTGTGCGCTTGCTGCTCGACCTCCTGCCCATCGTTCTGGTGGAACCCTGACAAGTTCCTCGGTCCAGCTGCACTGCTGCAGGCCTATCGTTTCCTGGCCGACAGCCGTGACACCAAGACCCAGGAGCGTCTGGCTTCGCTGGACGACCCGTTCAGCGTATTCCGCTGCCGCGGGATCATGAACTGCGTAAACGTTTGCCCTAAAGGTCTGAACCCGACCAAGGCAATCGGCCACGTACGTAACATGTTGCTGCAGAGCGGTGTTTGATTTTTAAAGTGTTGTACCCGTAGCACGCCGAGGTGCGGGCCCTTGCCCGCACCAAGGTGAAACCCGAGCGAGGGCTCAAAAAGCCCGAGCTTTTACCTATGAAGATATGAGACCAGCAGGGGCTTCCGGGCTGGTACCCGGAAAATCTGTGGGATCCTTGGTGGCTTGGTTCGGTCGCTGCATTGGGACTTTTCCAGGCTTGCTATGGCTCTCGCCGATCCGTCCCCTAACCGAGGGTGACCAAGCATGCAAGAAAGCGTGATGCAGCGCATGTGGGAAAGCGCCCACCTTTCAGGTGGTAACGCTGCATATGTGGAAGAGCTCTACGAGCTCTACCTGCACGACCCTAACGCTGTGCCAGAAGAGTGGCGCACTTACTTCCAGAAGTTGCCCGCCGAAGGCAGCACCGCTACCGATGTATCGCACTCTACAATCCGCGACCATTTCGTACTGCTGGCAAAGAACCAGCGCCGCGCCCAACCGGTTTCCGCCGGGAGCGTGAGCAGTGAACACGAGAAGAAGCAGGTTGAAGTTCTGCGACTGATCCAGGCCTACCGTATGCGCGGCCACCAAGCCGCCAAGCTCGACCCCCTGGGGTTGTGGCAGCGCCCTGCGCCAGTAGACCTGTCGATCAATCACTACGGCTTGACCAATGCCGATCTTGATACGACCTTCCGTGCCGGCGACCTGTTCATCGGCAAAGAGGAAGCGAGCCTACGCGAAATTTTCGACGCTTTGCAGCAGACATATTGCCGCACCATTGGCGCCGAATTTACCCACATCGTCGATTCTGAGCAGCGCAGCTGGTTCCAGCAGCGTCTGGAGAGCGTTCGTGGCCGCCCGGCTTTCTCTGCGGATGTCCAGAGCCACCTGCTCGAGCGCGTAACCGCAGCAGAAGGTCTGGAAAAGTACCTGGGTACCAAATACCCGGGCACCAAGCGTTTCGGCCTGGAAGGCGGCGAAAGCCTGATTCCGATGCTGGACGAGCTGATCCAGCGCTCCGGTTCCTACGGTACCAAGGAAGTTGTCATCGGCATGGCCCACCGTGGCCGTCTGAACGTACTGGTCAACACCTTTGGCAAGAACCCGCGCGTGCTGTTCGACGAGTTCGAAGGCAAGAAGAAGGTCGAGCTGGGTTCCGGTGACGTTAAATACCACCAGGGCTTCTCGTCCAACGTGATGACCGCCGGCGGTGAAGTTCACCTGGCCATGGCGTTCAACCCTTCGCACCTGGAGATCGTCTCGCCAGTGGTTGAAGGTTCGGTACGTGCCCGTCAGGACCGTCGCAACGACACCGTTGGCGACAAGGTACTGCCGATTTCCATCCACGGTGACGCTGCATTCGCAGGTCAGGGCGTGGTCATGGAAACCTTCCAGATGTCGCAGACCCGCGGTTTCAAGACCGGCGGTACCGTGCACATCGTGATCAACAACCAGGTTGGTTTCACCATCAGCAACCCGCTGGACTCGCGTTCCACCGAGTACGCTACAGACGTCGCCAAAATGATTCAGGCGCCGATCCTGCACGTCAACGGTGATGACCCAGAGGCGGTGCTGTTCGTGACCCAGCTGGCCGTTGACTACCGCATGCAGTTCAAGCGTGACGTGGTCATCGACCTGGTCTGCTACCGTCGTCGCGGCCACAACGAGGCCGACGAGCCGAACGGTACTCAGCCGCTGATGTACCAGCAGATCGCCAAGCAGCGCACCACCCGCGAGCTGTACGCTGACGCCCTGACCAAGTCGGGCAGCCTTGATGCTGCACGCGTCCAGGCCAAGGTCGACGAGTACCGCAACGCGCTGGACAACGGCCTGCATGTTGTTAAAAGCCTGGTCAAAGAGCCGAACAAAGAGCTGTTCGTCGACTGGCGTCCGTATCTGGGCCACGCCTGGACCGCGCGTCACGACACCCGCTTCGATCTGAAGACCCTGCAGGAGCTGTCGGCCAAGTTGCTGGAGCTGCCGGAAGGCTTCGTGGTTCAGCGTCAGGTTTCGAAGATCTACGAAGATCGCCAGAAGATGCAGGCCGGTGGCTTGCCGATCAACTGGGGCTACGCCGAAACCATGGCTTACGCCACCCTGGCATTCGAAGGTCACCCGATTCGCATGACGGGTCAGGATATCGGTCGCGGCACCTTCTCTCACCGCCATGCGGTGTTGCACAACCAGAAGGACGCCAGCACCTACATTCCGCTGCAGAACCTCTACAAAGGCCAGCCACGTTTCGACCTGTTCGATTCGTTCCTGTCCGAAGAAGCGGTCCTGGCCTTCGAATACGGCTACTCCACCACCACGCCAAACGCGCTGGTGATCTGGGAAGCCCAGTTCGGCGACTTCGCCAACGGTGCCCAGGTAGTTGTCGACCAGTTCATCACCAGCGGCGAGCACAAGTGGGGCCGTCTGTGCGGTCTGACCATGCTGCTGCCACACGGTTATGAAGGGCAGGGGCCTGAGCACTCTTCGGCACGTCTGGAGCGTTACCTGCAGCTGTGCGCCGAGCACAACGTCCAGGTTTGCGTACCGACCACGCCGGCTCAGATCTACCACCTGCTGCGTCGCCAGGTCATCCGTCCGCTGCGCAAGCCGCTGATCGTGTTGACGCCAAAGTCGCTGCTGCGCCACAAGCTGGCCATCTCGACCCTGGAAGATCTGGCCGAAGGCTCGTTCCAGACTGTGATCCCGGAAATCGATACCCTCGATCCGAAAAAGGTCACCCGCCTGGTCCTGTGCTCGGGCAAGGTCTACTACGATCTGCTGGAAAAACGCCGTGCCGAAGGCCGCGAAGACATCGCCATCGTGCGTATCGAGCAGCTGTATCCATTCCCTGAGGACGATCTGGTCGAGATCCTCGCGCCGTACACCAATCTCAAGGATGTGGTGTGGTGCCAGGAAGAGCCGATGAACCAGGGCGCCTGGTACAGCAGCCAGCACCACATGCGTCGTATCCTGACCCGCCACAATAAAGAGCTGGTCCTGGAATACGCCGGTCGTGATGCTTCGGCAGCACCTGCTTGTGGTTACGCATCGATGCACGCCGAGCAGCAGGAAAAACTGCTGCAAGATGCCTTCACTGTTTAATGCCATCGCGCACTAGAAACCGAATTTAAGGAACCACTGATAATGGCTATCGAGATCAAAGCCCCTACTTTCCCGGAATCGGTTGCCGATGGCACCGTTGCCACCTGGCACAAGCAACCGGGCGAAGCGGTCAAGCGTGACGAACTGATCGTCGACATCGAGACTGACAAGGTTGTCCTGGAAGTACTGGCTACCGCTGACGGCGTACTGGGCGCTATCGTCAAGGGCGAGGGCGAAACCGTCCTCTCCGACGAAGTCCTGGGCTCGATCGAAGAAGGTGGCGTTGCTGCCGCTGCACCTGCCGCTGCCGCCGCTCCGGCTGCCGCTGCTGCACCAGCCGCGGCTGCCGGCGACGAAGACGCCATCGGCGCTCCGGCTGCTCGCAAGCTGGCCGAAGAGAACGGCATCGCGCTGAACAGCATCAAGGGCACCGGCAAAGACGGTCGCATCACCAAGGAAGACGTTGTAGCTGCCATCGAAGCGAAGAAATCCGCTCCGGCTGCCGCTCCAGCTGCCAAGCCTGCCGCTGCCGCCGCCGCACCGATCGTTGCTACTGGTGATCGTACCGAGAAGCGCGTGCCGATGACCCGCGTGCGTGCAACCGTGGCCAAGCGCCTGGTTGAAGCACAGTCGAACATGGCCATGCTGACCACCTTCAACGAAGTCGACATGACCGAAGTCATGGCCCTGCGTTCGAAGTACAAGGACCTGTTCGAGAAGACCCACAACGGCGTGCGCCTGGGCTTCATGTCGTTCTTCGTCAAGGCCGCCACCGAAGCGCTGAAACGCTTCCCGGCTGTCAACGCCTCGATCGACGGTTCCGACATCGTCTACCACGGCTACGCGGACATCGGCGTTGCCGTTTCCAGCGACCGTGGCCTGGTGGTACCGGTTCTGCGTAACGCCGAGCTGATGAGCCTGGCTGAAATCGAGAACGGCATCGCTACCTTCGGCAAGAAGGCACGTGACGGCAAACTGTCGATCGACGAAATGACCGGCGGTACCTTCACCATCACCAACGGTGGTACCTTCGGTTCGATGATGTCGACCCCGATCGTCAACCCGCCACAGGCTGCTATCCTGGGCATGCACAACATCATCCAGCGTCCAATGGCCGTCAACGGTCAGGTCGTTATCCGTCCGATGATGTACCTGGCACTGTCCTACGATCACCGCCTGATCGACGGTAAAGAAGCCGTGACCTTCCTGGTGACCATCAAGAACCTGCTGGAAGACCCGGCTCGTCTGCTGCTGGACATCTAAAAAAACAGCTGCAAGCCGCAAGCGCCATGCTTCCCCCGGAAGCCGGTCGTCTTGCTGCTTGCAGCTTGTGGCTTGAAGCTAAAAGGAATCTTTTATGACCCAGAAATTCGACGTGGTAGTGATTGGCGCAGGTCCTGGCGGCTACGTAGCTGCAATCAAGGCCGCGCAACTCGGTCTGAGCACTGCCTGTATCGAGAAGTACACTGACGGCGAAGGCAAACTGGCCCTCGGCGGTACCTGCCTGAACGTGGGTTGCATTCCGTCCAAGGCGCTGCTGGACAGCTCCTGGAAGTACAAGGAAGCCAAAGAGAGCTTCAACGTCCACGGTATCTCCACCGGCGAAGTCAAAATGGACGTCGCCGCGATGGTTGGCCGCAAGGCTGGCATCGTCAAGAACCTGACCGGCGGCGTTGCCACCCTGTTCAAGGCCAACGGCGTTACTTCGATCCAGGGCCACGGCAAACTGCTGGCTGGCAAGAAAGTCGAAGTCACCAAGGCTGACGGCACCACCGAAATCATCGAAGCCGAAAACGTGATCCTGGCTTCCGGTTCGCGTCCGATCGACATTCCACCGGCTCCGGTCGACCAGAACGTCATCGTCGACTCCACTGGCGCCCTGGAATTCCAAGCTGTACCTAAGCGCCTGGGCGTTATCGGTGCTGGTGTTATCGGTCTGGAACTGGGTTCGGTCTGGGCTCGCCTGGGCGCAGAAGTTACCGTTCTGGAAGCCCTCGACACCTTCCTGATGGCTGCTGACACCGCCGTCTCCAAGGAAGCCCTGAAGACCCTGACCAAACAAGGTCTGGACATCAAGCTGGGCGCTCGCGTGACCGGCTCCAAGGTCAACGGCGCTGAAGTCGAAGTAACCTATACCGATGCCAACGGCGAACAGAAAATCACCTTCGACAAGCTGATCGTTGCGGTCGGCCGTCGTCCAGTGACCACTGATCTGCTGGCTGCCGACAGCGGCGTGACCATCGACGAGCGTGGTTTCATCTTCGTCGACGATCATTGCGCGACCAGCGTACCGGGCGTATACGCCATCGGTGACGTGGTTCGTGGCATGATGCTGGCGCACAAAGCCTCGGAAGAGGGCATCATGGTTGTCGAGCGCATCAAGGGCCACAAAGCCCAGATGAACTACGACCTGATCCCGTCGGTTATCTACACTCACCCGGAAATCGCGTGGGTCGGTAAAACCGAACAAACCTTGAAGGCTGAAGGCGTTGAGGTTAACGTGGGCACCTTCCCGTTCGCGGCCAGCGGCCGTGCGATGGCTGCCAACGACACCGGTGGTTTCGTCAAGGTCATCGCCGATGCCAAGACCGACCGCGTTCTGGGTGTACACGTGATTGGCCCATCGGCTGCAGAACTTGTGCAGCAGGGTGCAATCGCAATGGAATTCGGCACCAGCGCCGAAGACCTGGGCATGATGGTTTTCTCCCATCCGACCCTGTCCGAAGCGCTGCATGAAGCCGCGCTGGCTGTGAATGGCGGTGCCATTCACGTAGCCAACCGTAAGAAGCGTTAAACAATAAGAAACCACGGCGGGTGGCCCGTCGTGAGTCTTGCGTGCATGACTCACCGCGGAAAGTCCGCCGGACTCGAACTCCCGGAGCATACCGGGGGCAAGTGGTCACAGGTGGCGCGGCACTCTTAAAGAGGCAGCGCCGAAGCGCAGTACCTAACGAAGACGGTAAAAAGCATGAATCTTCACGAGTATCAGGGTAAGCAGCTGTTCGCTGAATACGGCCTGCCAGTTTCCAAGGGTTTCGCAGTCGACACCCCTGAAGCTGCCGCAGAAGCCTGCGAAAAGATCGGTGGCACCGAGTGGGTTGTCAAAGCCCAGGTTCACGCCGGTGGTCGCGGTAAAGCGGGCGGCGTCAAGCTGGTTCGCAGCAAAGAAGACGCCAAGGCGTTCGCTGCGCAGTGGTTGGGCAAGCGTCTGGTGACTTACCAGACTGATGCCAACGGTCAGCCAGTGACCAAGATCCTGGTCGAATCCTGCACTGACATCGCCAAAGAGCTGTACCTGGGCGCTGTAGTCGACCGTTCGAGCCGTCGTATCGTGTTCATGGCCTCCACCGAAGGTGGCGTGGACATCGAGAAAGTCGCTCACGACACTCCTGAGAAGATCATCAAGGCTACTATCGATCCTCTGGTTGGCGCTCAGCCATTCCAAGGTCGTGAACTGGCGTTCCAGCTGGGTCTGGAAGGCAAGCAAGTTGCACAGTTCGCCAAGATTTTCGTCGGCCTGGCCAAGCTGTTCAAAGAACACGACCTGGCCCTGCTGGAAGTAAACCCGCTGGTCATCAAGGCCGACGGCGACCTGCACTGCCTCGATGCGAAAATCAACATCGACGCTAACGCCATGTACCGTCAGCCTAAGCTGAAAACCTTCCACGACCCGTCGCAAGACGACCCTCGTGAAGCCCACGCTGCCAGCTTCGAGCTGAACTACGTGGCGCTGGAAGGCAACATCGGCTGCATGGTCAACGGTGCTGGCCTGGCCATGGGCACCATGGACATCGTCAACCTGCACGGCGGCAAGCCAGCCAACTTCCTCGACGTAGGTGGTGGTGCTACCAAAGAGCGCGTTACCGAAGCCTTCAAGATCATTCTGTCCGACAGCAATGTCGCGGCCGTTCTGGTCAACATCTTCGGCGGCATCGTTCGTTGCGACATGATTGCCGAAGGCATCATCGGTGCAGTGAAAGAAGTCGGCGTGAAAGTGCCGGTTGTTGTTCGCCTGGAAGGTAACAACGCTGAACTGGGTGCTAAAGTACTGGCAGAAAGCGGTTTGAACATCATTGCGGCAACCAGCCTGACCGACGCTGCTCAACAAGTTGTCAAAGCTGCGGAGGGCAAGTAATGAGCGTCCTGATCAATAAAGACACCAAAGTCATCTGCCAGGGCTTCACCGGCTCGCAAGGTACTTTCCACTCCGAACAAGCCATCGCCTACGGCACCAAGATGGTTGGCGGCGTGACTCCGGGCAAAGGCGGCACCACTCACCTGGGCCTGCCAGTGTTCAACACCGTTAAGGAAGCCGTTGCGGCTACCGGTGCTGACGCTTCGGTCATCTACGTTCCGGCTCCTTTCTGCAAAGACTCGATCCTGGAAGCGGCTTTCGGCGGCATCAAGCTGATCGTCTGCATCACCGAAGGCATTCCTACCCTGGACATGCTGGATGCCAAGGTCAAGTGCGACGAGCTGGGTGTTACCCTGATCGGCCCTAACTGCCCAGGCGTCATCACTCCGGGCGAGTGCAAGATCGGCATCATGCCAGGTCACATCCACTTGCCAGGCAAGGTCGGTATCGTTTCGCGTTCCGGCACCCTGACCTACGAAGCGGTCAAGCAGACCACTGACGCCGGTTTCGGTCAGTCCACCTGCGTTGGTATCGGTGGTGACCCGATCCCAGGCTCGAACTTCATCGACATCCTGAAGCTGTTCCAGGAAGACCCGAAGACCGAAGCGATCGTCATGATCGGTGAGATCGGCGGTTCGGCTGAAGAAGAAGCGGCTGCCTACATCAAGGCCAACGTGACCAAGCCTGTGGTTTCCTACATCGCTGGTGTTACCGCTCCTGCGGGCAAGCGTATGGGCCACGCCGGCGCAATCATCTCCGGCGGCAAAGGCACTGCAGACGAGAAATTCGCTGCACTGCAAGACGCTGGTGTGAAAACCGTGCGTTCGCTGGCAGACATCGGCAAGGCCCTGGCCGAGCTGACTGGCTGGGAAGTGAAGAAGTAAGCTGCGGCTGAACCTTCGCTTTAAGCTACAAAGGCCACCTTCGGGTGGCCTTTGTCGTTTCCGGAGCAGCATTTCCAGATTTGATCAAGCACGCCGCGGGGCGATCATCCACTCAGCAGTCAGCTCAGTGAATATCGAGGCGGGTCATGCAGGAATTACTTCGTTATGGGGTCGATCCAGAGGTTTTGCTCAAGCGGGTTAAGCATCTGGATATGGGCGCCCTGGTCGCGCGCGAGTGGGGCAAGTTCAAATGCCGGGTGCTCGAAAAGGATGAAGTAGAGCGCAGGGCGTTGCTGTGCAGCACGATTGCCCACTTCAGTGAACGCTTGAGTCTGACGGTCATGGATGAGGGTGTGAGCCTGGACATAGCCCGGGTCGCGGAGGTGTCGGAGCATCTGTACTCCGCTTCCGGTTACAGCATCTGGTTTGCGCCTGCAGGCTTCGACTACGGGATACAGCTTTTTCAGCGGGATGGCGAGCGCCTGGGCAATCCGCAACAAGTATCTATTACTGCGCAGTCCCCCTTGCTGGTGGAAGGGGAGGCCAGTGTCGTCGATGTCTGCCCCTGCGCGACATCAGGACATCTGGTGTTCAGTCTGAACCTGCCGGTGCCGCTCAGTGATATTCATGTCTATGATCGCGCAACATTGGCGCGGATCGCCTGGTTCCCGGCGGATGCCCAGGTACCTCGATTTCTGCTACTGCTCGAGGCGCTGGAAAAGATCCAGGACTGCAACCTGGAGCGGGTGGCCGCCGACCTGATCTATCACCATCACCCGGCAGTACGCTGGCAAGCCTTTCTGGCACTGATGCGCTGTACCCCCGAAAAACAGGATCACTACTGCGAACTGCTGGAGTCGTTGCAAGACCCGGGTTTGCGGGCGCTGTTGTCGAGCTACCTTGCGGGGCAAACGTCATGAGGCTCGAACAGTTCATCCAGCGACTCGAACGCTACGACCTGCGGCATGAGCAGGCACGAATTGGCGCAGACCTGCAGGCGCTGGCACAGAATCGCAGCCTGTTGGGTGATGCCATGTATGCGCACATACAGGCGCACGGGTTCTCCAGGGGGGAGCAGGTCTACAACGCCTACAGTTTCGCACTGTTTTACTCGCCGCATTTGTCGTTGCGCATGACCCTCTGGATGCCCGTTGATGCCCGAGCGGAGCAACAGACGTTCATTTACGGGCTACCTCATACGCACGACTTTGAACTCTATGCGGTTGGCTATCACGGTAGCGGCTATCGAACCGTGAAGTACCCAGTATTGAATACCGCGCAAGTGGGAGTGGGTACGAAGCCGGTCCTGGGGGCGCCTGAAGTGATCCAGTTGAGTAGGGGCGAACTCTTGCATATGCGTGCCTTTGAGGACATGCACTACCAGATTCCTCCCGATGAATTCTCGGTTTCATTGGCATTGATGATCGCAGCACCCCCTCATGAGCGCTCAGGACGTCGCGAGTGGTGTTTCGATGAAAACATGGAACCCATCTACTCAGGCCTCGGTACGCAGGAAGAGCATATCTACCAGCGGATTGAGGCGCTGTGGCAAAGGCATCAGTAAAGATGCAAATCAACCTTAAAAGGAAGTTGACCATGAACAAACCTATTTGGGCCGAGTCCCGCCTTTATCATGCCGGCAGTGAAGCAACGCCCCAGACCGGAACTGCTCTCCCGTTGCGGTGTGGTTCAAGCGGTGGCGGGTACTTTGGCCCCCGTTACAATTTTGGGAATATCCATGAGATCAAGAGCTTCTGGCAGGCAATCAAGCCGGGTACCAGCGCTCCCTGAGTCATGATCGCCGATCTATGCTGCGCTGTTTAGGCAGCTGAGTCTGCCCCTTGGAGAAAGCCGGCTTTTTCAAGGGGCAGACTGGATACACACAAAACCTGTCGTTCAGACGACACAAGCTGTCGTCAGGCAGACAGCCTGTCAGTGCAACCGTGCGCGAAGGGTGCAACTTGGTTACACTGTGCGCACTTTCGTGTCGGTGCCCCAAAAGGGCACGGGCATGCTTTAAAGGGCTTGTCTCATCCGGACGGGCTACATATTTCCCTCACCCAAGGGGAAATCCCTCTCTAAATCCCGATTTCAGAAGTGTGGTATTTCCTTAATGAAAGTGTTGAAAGGCCAGGACATCCTGGCGCTTGGTTTTATGACGTTCGCGTTGTTCGTCGGTGCGGGCAATATCATCTTCCCTCCGATCGTCGGTCTGCAGTCCGGTCCGCATGTGTGGATGGCAGCCTTGGGCTTTCTGATCACCGCTGTTGGCCTGCCGGTCATCACGGTTATCGCCCTGGCCAAAGTTGGCGGTGGCATGGACGCGCTGAGCAGCCCTATCGGTAAGATTGCCGGTGGCTTGCTTGCGGCTGTCTGCTACCTGTCGGTCGGCCCGCTGTTCGCCACCCCGCGTACCGCTACAGTGTCGTTTGAGGTGGGCCTGGCGCCGCTGACCGGCGAAAGCCCGACAGCGCTGTTCATCTACAGTCTGGTGTACTTCCTGGTAGTGCTGGCCGTGTCCATGTACCCGGGCAAGTTGCTTGATACCGTAGGCCGCTTCCTGGCGCCGCTGAAGATCATCGCCCTGGCCGCTCTGGGCATTGCCGCATTCATGCTGCCGGCCGGTACCAGCGGTGACGCACTGCCAGCCTATGAGGCATCGGCGTTCTCCCAGGGCTTTATCAATGGTTACCTGACCATGGATACTCTCGGCGCGCTGGTGTTCGGTATCGTTATCGTCAATGCCATTCGTTCCCGTGGCGTCGAGTCGCCGAGGCTGATTACCCGCTACGCCATCATCGCCGGCCTGATCGCCGGTGTCGGCCTGGCGCTGGTGTACATCAGCCTGTTCCGCCTCGGCGCGAGCAGCCATGAAATTGCAGCCGGTGCTACCAACGGTGCGGCGGTTCTGCATGCTTATGTGCAGCATACCTTTGGCTCCCTGGGCAGCGGTTTCCTTGCCGTGCTGATCGCGCTGGCCTGTCTGGTTACCGCCGTGGGCCTGACCTGCGCCTGTGCCGAGTACTTCAGCCAGGTATTGCCATTGTCCTACCGCGCCCTGGTGGTGATCCTGTGCGGCTTCTCGCTGCTGATCTCGAACCTGGGCCTGACCAAGCTGATCATGTTCTCGATTCCGGTCCTGACCGCTATCTATCCGCCATGCATCGTGGTGGTGGGTCTGAGCTTCTGCAAAGAGCTGTGGAACTCCCAGGTACGCATCCTGGCTCCAGTGATGCTGGTATCGCTGCTGTTCGGCATGGTTGATGCGCTCAAGGGCACCACCCTGGCGCACCTGCTGCCAGATGCCCTGGCCCACCTGCCACTGAGCGATCAGGGCCTGGCCTGGCTGGTGCCTTCGGTGGCGACCCTGGCGGTAGCGGTAGTCTGTGACCGTATGCTGGGCAAGCCGCGCGAAGCGCTTGCCTGAGAGAATAAGCCGCATGCCTGACGTCGGCCACAAGCCATAGCGCGTCAGGTACGGCAGATTCCGAGCCCCGTATCCACAAGGATGCGGGGCTTTTTTGTTTTTTGCTCGAGGACGTGTCTTTTTCTGCGACTAAGCGTCGAAAGCCGGTCAATGCGCGTTACTGTGCACGAAACTTTACCGGGACCTTGCATGAGCTTTATTCAAAGTAATCTCAATCATCTGCTGGCGGCTTGCTGGTTCGTGGTCTGCTGGGGCGGCTATACCCGCTATGCCACCTGGAAGGGCCGTGATACCGCGTGCCTGGCCAGCGTGCTGCACCTGTACCGCGAAGACTGGATGCGCCGCATGCTGATGCGTGACAACCGTATCGCCGATGCCAGCGTGATTGCCAACCTGGAGCGTAACGCTTCGTTCTTCGCCTCCAGTACGCTGATCATCCTCGCCGGTATCCTCACCGTACTCGGTGCTTCGGATCGCGCTGTATCACTACTGGCGGACCTGCCGCTGGTCCAGCAGGCGACCCAGGGCATGTCGGAAATCAAACTGCTGTGCCTGGCCACGGTGTTTGTCTATGCCTTTTTCACTTTCAGCTGGTGCATGCGTCAATACAACTTCGCCGCGGTGCTGGTGGGCTCGGCGCCGATGATCGGTGAACGGCATGTCACCGAGATGGAGCGCAAGGCATTCGCCCAGCGTGCCGCCCGGGTCATTTCCATGGCGGCCAACCAGTTCAACTTCGGCTTGCGTTCTTATTATTTCGGCATGGCCATGCTCAGTTGGTTTATCAGCCCCTGGTTGTTCATGCTAATGAGTGCCGGGGTTGTGCTGGTACTGTACCGGCGCGAGTTTCACTCCGATGTGCTGGATGTAATGGTATATACCCCGACCGAAGCGCCGATGGTGGATGCGAGTAAAGAAACTGCTGTTAACTGAATCGTTAAAGCTAAATCGGCCAGGTATAAAAAAACCCGACAATTGTCGGGTTTTTTTCGTTCCAGGGTGCTTGCTTACTTGGCAGGCTCGGCTGGAGCAGCGGGTGCAGCTTCTTTAGCAGCTTCTTCAGCGGCTTTCTGTTGCGCTTCAGCACTGTCTTTGGCGGCTTCAGCGTTTTCTTTTGCGGCCTCGTTCACTTTATCCTGAGCTTCGTCCATCTTCTGCTGGGCGTTCTCGGTGTGTTGCGCAGCATCTTGAGCCTTGTCTTCGCTGGCTTTATCGCAAGCAGCGAGACCCAGAGCGGCGGCCAGCATTACGGCAAAAGCAAAAGGTTTACGCATGGGGTGTTTCTCCTTGGGGAAATAAGTTACTTGTTCCTTTGAGCTCAAGTAACGGACAGAAGTTCCACACACATTACAGATATATAAGTACTGGATCTATATAGACTTTTTTCTAGGCTTGTGCATTGTCTTGATAACCACAAGGGCCTTAATGATATGAGTGAGACTGCATTGATGGCCATGGCTGAGCGATTCCTCGGTGCCTTGCGTCATTGCCAGGTATTACAGATGCGAGTGCAGCACGCCGATGCCCAGGGCATGACCCTGTTGCTGCCGTATTCGACGAAGATCGTCGGTAACCCGCAGACCGGCGCCATTCACGGAGGCGCCTTGACCACCCTGATGGACACCACCTGCGGCATGGCCACACTCTGTGCACTGTCTGAGTTCGAAGTCTGTCCGACCCTCGACCTGCGCATCGACTACATGCACCCGGCCAAAGCCGGGCTGGACATCTACGGCTACGCCCACTGCTACCGGGTAACCCGCGATGTGATCTTTACCCGCGGCATGGCCTATCAGGACGATCCCGAGCAGCCGATTGCCCAGGTGGTCGGCACCTTCATGCGCTTGGGCAAAGGTGTGAAGGGCGGGCTGAACTTCGGCAACGCGCTGAAGGGGAGTGGGCAATGATTCCTCCTCAGGTGCATCAGCAATTGCGTGAGGCTCACGCACAAGGAAACTACCAGCCGTTATTGCAGCTGATCCCGTATGCGGGATTGATCGGTATCCAGTGCAGCCGTCAGGGCGACGATCTGCTGTTCTGTTTGCCAGCCAACAAGGACAACATCGGCAATCCGTTGCTGCCCGCTATCCATGGTGGTGTGATCGCCGGTTTCATGGAGCTGTCGGCGGCCCTGTACCTGCTGATTTTCACCGAGAGCGCGACGATTCCGAAAATCATCGATTTTTCCATCGATTACCTGCGCGCCGGACATTTTCGCGACACCTACGCCCGCTGCCAGCTCTGGCGCCAGGGGCGACGGGTGACCAACGTTGCGATCACCGCCTGGCAGGGCAACCAGGATGAGCCGATTGCCACCGCACGGGCGCATTTCAAGATCGAAGAAATCAATGCGCCCTTGAAATAGCTTCTCGCGCCCCCATCTGTTGCTCATCCCGCCGTGAAAGCAGGCCCGGGCCGCCGTGCCCGCCTGCCGAGCGACAACTGCCATCAGATTGGAGTGTTGAAGACCATGAGTGTGGAAACTCAAAAAGAAACCCTGGGCTTCCAGACCGAGGTGAAGCAACTGCTGCACCTCATGATCCATTCCCTGTATTCGAACAAGGAAATCTTCCTTCGCGAACTGATTTCCAACGCCTCCGACGCGGTCGACAAGCTGCGTTTCGAAGCCCTGGCCAAGCCTGAGCTGCTCGAAGGCGGCGCCGAGCTGAAGATTCGCGTCAGCTTCGACAAAGACGCCAACACCGTCACCCTCGAAGACAACGGCATCGGCATGAGCCGTGAGGACGTGATTACTCACCTGGGCACCATCGCCAAGTCCGGCACTGCCGACTTCATGAAGCACCTTACCGGTGACCAGAAGAAGGACTCGCACCTGATCGGTCAGTTCGGCGTGGGCTTCTACTCGGCCTTCATCGTCGCCGACAAGGTCGATGTGTTCAGCCGTCGTGCCGGCGCACCGGCCGCTGAAGGCGTGCACTGGTCCTCCAAGGGCGAAGGCGAATTCGACGTTGCCACCATCGACAAGGCCGAGCGCGGCACCCGTATCGTCCTGCACCTGAAAAAAGGTGAAGAAGAGTTCGCCGACGGCTGGCGTCTGCGCAACATCATCAAGAAATACTCCGACCACATCGCCCTGCCGATCGAGCTGCCAAAACAGGTCGAAGCTGCTGAAGGCGAAGAGAAACCAGCGGTAGAGTGGGAAACCGTCAACCGTGCCAGTGCCCTGTGGACCCGTCCGCGTACCGAGATCAAGGACGAGGAATATCAGGAGTTCTACAAGCACATCGGTCACGACTTCGAGAACCCGCTGGCCTGGAGCCACAACAAGGTCGAAGGCAAGCTTGAGTACAACTCGCTGCTGTACGTGCCTGCGCGTGCGCCGTTTGACCTGTACCAGCGTGAAGCACCGCGCGGCCTGAAGCTCTATGTTCAGCGCGTGTTCGTCATGGATCAGGCCGAGTCGTTCCTGCCGCTGTACCTGCGCTTCATCAAGGGCGTGGTCGATTCCAACGACCTGTCGCTGAACGTTTCGCGGGAAATCCTGCAGAAAGACCCGATCATCGACTCGATGAAATCGGCGCTGACCAAGCGTGTGCTGGACATGCTCGAGAAGCTGGCCAAGAACGAGCCTGAGCAGTACAAGGGCTTCTGGAAAAACTTCGGTCAGGTGATGAAAGAAGGTCCGGCCGAAGACTTCGCCAACAAAGAGAAGATTGCCGGCCTGCTGCGTTTTGCTTCCACCAGCGACGACAGCGGCGAGCAGAGCGTATCCCTGGCCGACTACCTGGCCCGTGCCAAGGAAGGTCAGGACAAGATCTATTTCCTCACCGGCGAATCCTACGCGCAGGTCAAGAACAGCCCGCACCTGGAAGTCTTCCGCAAGAAAGGCATCGAAGTGCTGCTGCTGACCGATCGTATCGACGAGTGGCTGATGAGCTACCTGAGCGAATTCGACGGCAAGAACTTCGTCGACGTCGCCCGTGGCGATCTGGACCTGGGCAAGCTGGACTCCGAAGAGGACAAAAAAGCCCAGGAAGAAGTCGCCAAGGAGAAGGAAGGCCTGGTTGAGCGTCTGAAAGCCGCCCTGGGCGAAAACGTCAGCGAAGTGCGGGTATCGCACCGCCTGACCGACTCGCCAGCGATCCTGGCCATTGGTGAACAGGACCTCGGCCTGCAGATGCGCCAGATCCTCGAAGCCAGCGGGCAGAAGGTGCCGGACTCCAAGCCGATCTTCGAATTCAACCCGGGTCACCCGCTGATCGAGAAGCTGGACAACGAGCAGAGCGAAGACCGTTTCGCTGACTTCTCGCACATCCTCTTCGATCAGGCCGCACTGGCGGCAGGTGACAGCTTGAAGGACCCGGCGGCGTACGTTCGTCGCCTGAACAAGCTGCTGGTCGAATTGTCGGCTTAAGTAGACTCAGGAAAGCCCGCTTCGGCGGGCTTTTTTCATGGTGCAAGGAGGAGTGCATGAGCAAGGTTACCGTCGAATCGCTGGTCTATCATGTTGCCGGCAAAGCCTATGAGAGTCGTTTGTTCTATACCCAGGGTGCCAAGGAGCAGCCCGGTTTGCTGATGGCGCCAAACTGGATGGGGGTTGGCGAAGGGGCTGAACGGATCGCCCGGGATGTTGCCGCCCAGGGGTATGTGGTGCTGCTCGCCGATATCTACGGGCAGACCCTGCGACCGTCGAACATGGATGAAGCCGGTGCGGCGATGATGCCGCTGAAGAATGACCGGGTTGAGCTGCGTAAACGCATGAAAGCGGCGCTGGATCAGTTGCTGGGGCAATCGAAGGCGGTGCTGGAGCCAGGCAAGCTGGGCACCTTCGGCTTCTGCTTTGGCGGATGCTGTGCATTGGAGCTGGCGCGTGAAGATGCACGCCTGCTGGCGGCAGTGTCTTTCCATGGCACGCTCGACACCCCGTTGCCGGCGCAGGAGGGCAAGGTCAAGGCATCGATGCTGGTATTGCACGGTGCGGCTGACCCGTTTGTGCCCAAGGAGCAATTGCCGGCCTTCGAGGGCGAGATGGACGCGGCCAAGGTCGATTGGCAATTGATCAGCTACGGTGGCGCGGTGCACTCGTTCACCGATACGGCAGCGAACATGCCGGGCAAGATGAAGTACGACGCCAAAACCTCCAAGCGCGCGTTCCGGGCGATGTTCAACTTGCTGGATGAGGTGTTCCAGCGCTGAGGGTCGCACGCTGCCAAATCGCCGGCAACGCCGGCTCCCACAAGGGCAATGCATAACCTGTGGGAGCCGGCTTTGCCGGCGATCGACCGCATAGCGGTCGCAATAATTTCAAGGCAACTCGATTCGCTCGCTTTCCCCCGGCACCTTCGGCCAATCGCCAGCCGCCCAGCGCGCCCGGGCCTGCTCGATCAGCGCCGGATCACTGGCCACGAAGTTCCAGTTCATCCGCCGTGGCCCGTCCAGGGCTGCGCCGCCGAACAGCACCAGCTGGCTCTCACTGTCGGCATACAAACTCATTTCCTCGCCTTCAGGCAATACCACCAGGCTGTGGGGCTCGACGGTTTCGTCGTTGAGGCTCACTTCACCGTCCAGCACATACAGGGCGCGCTCGGCATGCTCACTGGGGATGGTCAGGGTAGTCGCAGCCTGCATCTGCACCAGGGCATAGAGGGTCGGCGACAGCACCGGCACCGGAGACTCCAGACAGAAGCCGCTACCGGCAATCATGCGGATGTTCACGCCCAGGTTATCGCTGACCGGCAGGGTTGCAGCCGGGTGGTGGCTGTAATGGCCGGGCCCCTGTTCCTTGTCTTTGGGAGACGCCAGCCAGACTTGCAGGCCATGCAGGCGTGAGCCCTTTTCCAGCAGGTCCGCCGGCGTGCGCTCGACATGGGCAATGGCGCTACCCGCGGTCATCCAGCTGACGTCCCCGGCCTTGACCCGTTGATCCGAGCCAAGGCTGTCCTTGTGCAGGATCTCGCCTTCGAACAGGTAGGTGAGGGTAGAAAGGCCGATATGCGGATGTTGACGGATGTTCACGCCATTGCCGGCGGTGTAATCGGTTTCGAGCATGTGATCGAAGAACACGAACGGTCCGACACTGCGACATTGTGCCGACGGCAGTGGGCGCAGGATCGGTTGGCCCTCGACGGATTCGGCGCGAGGGTGGATGACCAGGGGATTGCTCACGGTGGGCTCCAGGCCGGGGATGATGAGCTTGAGCATAACCTGTTACAGGCAGCGTCTGAACTGCACTGCGGCTTGACCGGTCTACCCTGTCTGAATCGCCAACAAGGAATACGCAATGTTTGCCAGAAGTCTGGGCTGGATCGTGTTGCTGGGGCTGACCCTGCAAAGCGTGCAGGCGCGGGACTACCGCTACAGCGATGCACACCTGCACTACGTGGACTTCTTTCAGGAAAGCGAAGGCATGGATGCATTGCTCAAGGCCATGGACCAGGCGCGCATCGATCAGTCGATGATCTCCGGTGTGGCGGTGGCGAAAAAATGGCATGAGGATGAACCCAAGCGCCCGCGTTATTACGCCGGTGACGATGCCGATGCCTATTGGTACAGCGCCACCGATATCTACGTCGCCGCTGCATTGGAAAAACTCGAACCCAGGCAGCGTCAGCGCTTTCATCCGTTCCTGACCGGCTTCAACCCGGTGGACAAGAATGCAGTGGCGCATATCGAGCGGATGCTCGAACTGTACCCTGGGCTCTGGCAAGGTATTGGTGAAGTCTTTACCCGGCATGACGATCTGACGGCGCTGACCAGTGGCGATACGCCACGGGCCAACAACGAAGCCATGACCCGTATCTATCACCTGGCGGCCGAGCAGGACCTGCCGGTGTTGATCCATTCCAACATCACCTCCAAGCGTGAGCGCAATCCGCTGTACCTGGCCGAAATCGAAGAGCCGTTGCGCAATCATCCGCACACCCGCTTCATCTGGGCGCATGCCGGCAGCAGCATGGAAATCCACCGTCACCAGACCCGGCTGGATTTCCTCCTGCCGACTCTGTCGCGTCTGCTCGAGTCCTATCCCAACCTGTACATCGACCTGTCCTGGAGCGTCCTGCAGCCTTATCTGCTGGACGAGCAGGGCAAACCCAGGGCTCAGTGGCTGGCGCTGGTCAAGCGCTTCCCGGAGCGCTTCATGCTCGGCTCTGACGTGGTCGGACGGTTCGACAGCCTGAGTGAGCAGTTGCACGGCTTCGATCCTTTTCTCGATGCCTTGCCGGCGGATGTGGCGCAGAAGGTTGCGCGGGACAATTTTCTCGCGGTACTGCCGAAGCAACGCTAGGGGCGCCGCTGTCGGATGTGCAGTTGTCATCAGTCTGTCATGCCAGCGTCATAGCCTGCCGCCATCAATCCTGATGGAGTGCATCATGTTTTTCAGTCGTTTCAGTGCGGTGTGCGGGCTTTTGCTGGTCAGTGGCCTGGCCGGTGCAGAGGTCCGGGTCGAAGGCCCGATTGAATATGGCCTGTTTGAAACCCGTCACCAGAATTTTCAGCCCGGTGAGCGGGTGCTGACCCAGAGCAACCAGACTATCCAGTCCACCGACCAGATTCCGGCGCGCCTGGGCAGCAAGTTTGGCATGCGCTACCGCCTGGAAGGCAAAGTGGCGGACGACACGCCGCTGACCCTGTTGTACCTCACCCCCGGGGTGCGCACGCCGGATGGCAAACGCCACGACAAATTTGAAGTGGTGCAGAAGCTGGTGCCTGGGGCGGCCCAGGATGTCATGGCTTACGAGTTCACTGAAAACCACGAAGTAGTGCCGGGGCAATGGCATTTCATGGTCTTTCAGGGTGACCGTCTGCTCGCCGAGCAGCGTTTTACCGTGCGCTGAGCAGAGTGCGCCTGCCGTCGCGATGAGCAGGCATTTTGATATCATGTTTTCGTCTAAGGCAAATCTTCCACGGCCCGATATCGTCTAGAGCAAGGGACAGCTGCATCCTTGTGCAGCGCTTTTGGAGGGAGCCGGAAGATGAACTTGAGAAGCATGAATATCGCGCCCAGGGCGGGCCTGGGCTTCGGTTTGGTGGCCTTGCTGGTGCTTGCCTTGGGGGTTTTCGCCCTGATGCAGATGACCAGCATGCGCCAGCAGTCCGAGCAGGTCGACAGCAACTGGTTGCCCAGTGTCGTCGCAGTGGGGCAGATGACCCAGGACACTCTGCGCATTCGCGCCCTGACCCTGCGCTTGCTGATCAATCGCGACCCGCAGTCGCTGCAGCAGAACAAGGCGCGCATCGAGGACATCAAGGCCGGCCTGAGCACGGCGCAACAGCAGTATCAGGCGCTGATTGTCCTGCCTGAAGAGCAGTCGCTGTTCGATCGCTATTTGAAGATCGAGCAACAGTACATGGGGTTGCAGGCTCAGGTGACCCAGTTGTCGCTGCAGGGCCAGGTCGATGCCGCGACCGCCGTGGTCAACGGCGAAATGAACCAGCTGGCCGACCAGCTCACCGCCACGCTCAACGAACTGATTGCGCTCAATAACCACCACGCCAACAAGGCTACCGACCTGGCCGCAGCCGTGTACAGCAACGCTCGGGTCTGGGTGATCGCGCTTTTGCTCGGCGCGTTGGTGATGACCGTTATCCTGGCGCTGACCCTGACCCGCAGTATCGTTCGCCCTTTGGCCCAGTCACTGCAGGTGGCCGAGATAGTGGCCACCGGTGACCTGACCCCGCAGATTGCCGTACAGGGGGCGGACGAACCGGCGCGGCTGTTGGCGGCGCTCAAGCAGATGCAGCAAAGCTTGCGCGAGACCATCGGGAGAATTTCCGATTCCTCCAGTCAGTTGGCCTCGGCCTCCGAGGAGCTCAGCGCCGTGACCGAAGATGCCACGCGCGGCTTGATGCAGCAGAGCCAGGAGATCGAGCAGGCGGCTACGGCGGTCAATCAGATGACCACGGCGGTGGAGGAGGTGGCGAGCAATGCGGTGGCCACCTCCGAAGCATCGCGCGAATCAGACCGTATTGCCCGCCAGGGCCGGGAGCAGGTGCGTCTGACCGTGGTTTCGATCGAGTCGCTGGCGGCCGGTGTGACCTCCAATGCCGAGGAGGTTGGGCAACTGGCGCAACAGGTGCACGGTATAACCAAAGTGCTGGATGTGATCGGTGCCATTGCCGAGCAGACCAACCTGCTGGCCCTCAATGCCGCGATCGAAGCGGCCCGGGCCGGGGATGCCGGGCGTGGTTTTGCCGTGGTGGCGGATGAGGTACGGGCCTTGGCGCATCGCACGCAACAGTCGACCCGGGAAATCGAGCAGATGATCCATGGTATCCAGCAAGGTACCGAGCGCGCGGTGGAGGGCATGCAGCAGAGTAACGAGCGTGCCCAAAGTACCCTGGAAGGTGCACATGCCGCGGGGGCGGCGCTGGAAGAGATTGCCGCGGCGATCAGCCTGATCAACGAGCGCAATCTGGTGATCGCCAGCGCGTCCGAACAGCAGGCACAGGTGGCGCGGGAGGTGGATCGCAACCTGACCAATATCCGCGATCTGGCGTTGCAGACCTCGGCGGGGGCCAATCAGACCAATGCGGCGAGTCAGGCGTTGTCGCAGTTGGCGATTGATTTGAATGGCCTGGTAGGGCGTTTTTCGGTGTGAGTTATCGCGGGGCAAGCCCGCTCCCATAGAGTACGCCAGTGGGAGCGGGCTTGCCCCGCGATACATAAACAAAAACGCCCCGACGAGTCGGGGCGTTTCAGCATAAGGGGCTAGCCCTTACTTGCCTTCCCAGCGCTTGAGTACCAGGGTGGCGTTGGTGCCGCCGAAACCGAAGCTGTTGCTCATCACGGTGTCGATCTTGGCGTTTTCGCGGGTTTCACGCAGAACCGGCAGGTCAGCCACTTCTGGATCCAGCTCGTCGATGTTGGCGGAACCAGCAATGAAGTTGCCTTCCATCATCAGCATGCAGTAGATCGCTTCATGAACGCCGGCGGCGCCCAGGGAGTGGCCGGACAGGCTCTTGGTCGAGCTGATGGCCGGTGCCTTGTCGCCGAACACTTCGCGTACACCCTTCATCTCGGCAACGTCGCCAACCGGCGTCGAGGTGCCGTGGGTGTTCAGGTAGTCGATCGGGGTGTCGACGGTGGACAGCGCCTGCTGCATGCAGCGGATGGCGCCTTCGCCGCTTGGGGCAACCATGTCGTAGCCATCGGAGGTCGCGCCGTAGCCGACGATCTCGGCGTAGATTTTCGCGCCACGAGCCAGAGCGTGCTCCAGCTCCTCGACTACCACCATACCGCCACCACCGGCGATGACGAAACCGTCACGGTCGGCGTCGTAGGCACGGGAGGCCTTTTCCGGGGTGTCGTTGCGCTTGCTGGACAGCGCGCCCATGGCGTCGAACAGGAACGACTGGCTCCAATGCTCTTCTTCACCACCACCGGCGAAGACGATGTCCTGCTTGCCCATCTGGATCTGTTCCATCGCGGTACCGATGCAGTGCGCACTGGTGGCGCAAGCGGAGGCGATGGAGTAGTTCAGGCCCTTGATTTTGAACGGGGTGGCCAGGCACGCCGAAACGGTGCTGCTCATGGTCCGGGTGACGCGGTACGGGCCAACGCGCTTGACGCCTTTTTCGCGCAGGATGTCCAGCGCTTCCATCTGGTTCAGGGTCGAGGCGCCGCCGGAACCTGCGATCAGGCCGGTACGCGGGTTCGACACTTGCTCTTCGGTCAGGCCCGAATCCTTGATCGCGTCGGCCATGGCCAGATAGGCGTAGGCGGCAGCGTGACCAACGAAACGGAAGATCTTGCGGTCGATCAGTTCTTCGAGGTTGAGGTCAATGGAGCCGGAAACCTGGCTACGCAGACCCATTTCGGCATATTCCGGGTTGAATCGGATGCCAGGGCGGCTTGCACGCAGGTTGGCGGAGACGGTCTCTTTGTCATTGCCCAGGCACGAAACGATGCCCAGACCAGTGATAACGACGCGGCGCATGCGGATAACCCTTAGAAGTTGTCAGTGGAGGTGAATACGCCGACCCGAAGGCCTTCGGCGGTGTAGATCTCACGGCCGTCGACGCTGACCGAGCCATCGGCGATGGCCATGTTCAGCTTGCCCTTGAGGACGCGCTTGATATGAATGTTGTAAGTGACTTTCTGGGCGGTCGGCAGGACCTGGCCGAAGAATTTCACTTCGCCCGAACCCAGGGCGCGGCCACGGCCCGGCAGGCCTTGCCAGCCGAGGAAGAAGCCAACCAGCTGCCACATGGCGTCCAGGCCCAGGCAGCCCGGCATTACCGGATCACCTTCGAAATGGCAGGCGAAGAACCACAGGTCCGGATTGATATCCAGCTCGGCGACCAATTCACCTTTGCCGTACTTGCCGCCTTCCTGGCTGATGTGGGTGATACGATCCACCATCAGCATGTTCGGGGCGGGCAGTTGCGCGTTACCTGGGCCGAACAGCTCACCGCGACTGCAGCGCAGCAGGTCTTCCCGAGTAAAGGCGTTTTGTTTGGTCATGCGAGCTCCTCAATAATCCCCGTGCGGCAGGGGGGCAAATCTTCCCGGCCGACCCAAAACGCTTGTGCTTGGGGCGGCAGCCTACACATAGACTATTGCGTTGTAGTGAAAGTCACAGCGCACGGGGCAAAGAAGTACACTTGTGCACTGAAATTTTATTTTCAGGCCTGCAAAGCAGCCTGTCCAGTCCATAAGACTGCCGCAATTTCAGATTAATCGCCAGTCGCAGCTGACTGATCGGGCAGCCAACGCTGCAGAATCTGCTGCAGATCAGTCCGTTTGAACGGCTTGGCGAGGTAATCGTTCATGCCGGCGCTCAGGCAGCGTTCGCGATCACCCTGCAAGGCGTTGGCGGTCAGGGCGATGATCGGCATGGCGGCCGCCTGGGGCAACTGGCGGATGCGCCGGGTGGCTTCATAGCCATCGATGATCGGCAATCGGCAATCCATCAGGGTTGCGGCAAAGCGCTGACGGGCAACCTGCGACACTGCCTGGGCACCGTCCACGGCAATCTGCACCTCGTACCCCAGGCTGCGCAGCATGGCTTCGATCACGGTCTGGTTCACCGGATTGTCCTCCACCAGCAGGATTTTCCGGCCAAGACCTGCTTCTTCCTGCTCGCTGTTCTGGCTGGGCAGGCATGCCACTGGCTGCACCGACAGCGTCAGCGGCATTTCCAGGGTAAAGGTCGAGCCCTGGCCCTGACGGCTTTCGCCGCGCAAGGTGCCGCCCATGCGTTCTGCCAGCGTGCGCGCAATCGACAGGCCCAGGCCGGTGCCGCCGTAACGCCGGGAAATCGAGCTGTCGGCCTGCTGGAAGGCGACGAACATGGTTTCCAGGCGCTCGTTGTCGATGCCGATGCCGGTGTCGTGTACCGCGCAGGCGAACCAGATCAGCTGGCGGTCGAGCACCTGCCAGCGGGGTTCGATGCGGACGCTGCCTTGCTCGGTGAATTTCAGCGCGTTGCCCACCAGGTTGAGCAGGATCTGGCGAATCCGCGTCGGGTCGCCGACCACCTGCAATTGCTCCATGCCGGGTGGCAACAGCAGTTGCAGATTCAAGCCGCGCTGGGCGGCCAGGTGCTGGAAGGATTGCGCACAGCTGCCGATCAGTTCACCGAGGTTGAAGTCGATGTGCTCCAGTTCCAGGTGGGTGCGCTCGATCCGCGAGAAATCGAGAATGTCGTTGATCACCTTGAGCAGGTGGCCGGTCGATTCACTGGCCACGGCGGTGTATTCGACCTGCTCCTCGCTCAAGGTCGTGGTTTCCAGTAACTGCAGCATGCCCAGCACACCGTTCATGGGAGTGCGCAGTTCATGGCTCATCATAGCCAGGAAGTCGGATTTGGCCCGGTTCGCCTGTTCGGCTTCTTCACGGGCCTGGATCAGTTGCGACATCGCCTGCTGCTGCTCATGGCTGGCCTGGGCCAGTGCGCGGGCCAGGTTGTTGATGTGGCGGGCCAGGTGGCCGAGTTCACTGTCATCGACCACCGGCAAGGGGGCATTGAAGTCGCCTTGCTGAATGGCCTTGACCGCATGGCCCATGTCGCTGATCGGTTTGGCCAGGCTCAGGGCCAGGCGGCGGGCCAGCAGGAAGGTAAAGAGCAGGGCGAACAGGGCCAGGATCCCGGCCTTGATCACGATTTCCTGCTGGCGCTGGCTGAACGCGTCATTGGACATACCGACGATGACCCGGCCCAGGTAATCATCATCGATATGTTTCAAGGGTTGCTTGCCGTTATGCAGGAAATCGTTGTCCAGGCGGATCTGCTGCAGACGGATAGGGGCCTGGAACACCTCGACCTGCTGGGCGCGGTTGTCGTGTTCGTCCGGCTGTTCGACGTACACCAGAATATGGTTGCTGCTGTCCTGTACCTCGAGAAAGCGCACATGCGGGATGCTCAAGGTGGCGCGCATCAGGCTTTCCAGCACTTCGTCGTTACCGGCGATCACGCCGTACTCGGACGCTGGTGCCAACTGGTTGGCGATCAACTGGCCGGTGTGATTGAGCTCCTGGCGCAGATCCTGGATCCGCACGAAGGTAAAGAAGCTGATCAACAGCAGCGTCAGCAGCAGGGCCGGGCCCAGGCTGATGATTTGCGTGCGGGTATGAATGTCCCAGCTCAGACGACGCCTCATGGTCTGCGTTCTCCTTCGGCCAGCGCCAGTGCGGCGCCTTCGGGATCGATGGTGCCGATGCCCAGGGCGCGGGCGACCTGCTGGTTGCCGACGACTCTGAAATGTTCGGGATACAGGGCGCGTGGCCACTTGCCTGGCGCTTGATCGAGCAAGCGGTCCAGCACCGCCAGCCAATCGTCCTGATTGCTCAAGGTGCTGGCCAGGGCGCCGGCGCGGACAAAGCCTGCGTTGGGGCCGATCAATGCCATTTGCCGCCCGTAGCTGCTGAGCAGCAGGCTCTTCGCGGTCTTGGAGTTGTACAGCTGCAGATCGTCGATGCCCAGCAATACATCACTGCTTTGCAGCAGGGTTTGCAGCGGACGATTGTCGCGCAGGTCGGGCCAGGGTTCGGCAATGATTTCAAGGCCCATGGGCTTGGCGGCGCGGCGCGCTTCTTCGACCAGGAAGCGACTGTGCTCGGCGTAGAGCACGCCAATCCGCCGGGCCTCAGGCAGCAGGTAACGGGTCAGGCGCAGTTGACGGTCCAGCGGCGGATCGCTCCACAACAGGCTCAGGTAAGCCGGGCGCAGCTTGCCCAGGCGCTGTTCGGCCTGGACCCGGCTGACCCGCATGGCCAGTGCTGGCGGTCCTGCTGTTTCACTCAGGCGCCATTCCAATCCGGCGCTGTCGAGCAGGATCAGGCGCACGGATGGATTGAGCCGGGACGGGCGGGCAAGCTCGGTGACCGGAACGAAGTGAACAGTGTCGGCAGGGCGGCGTTCGCGCAGAGCCTCAACGAAATGCTCGACACCGGGGCTGTCCTGGCTGCCGGTGAGAAGGATCTCACTGGCCCAGAGCATTCCCGCCGGCCACAAACAGACCAGCAGCAGCCAGCGCCGCAGCATGCGCATCAGAACTCCAGCTCCGCACTGAAGTACACAACGTGACGGCTGTCGTAGCGGTTATCTGCAAAGGTCGTGGGCTCGTCGTCCAGGCGCTGCTGCACGACACCCGCCAGTTCAAGCTGGGTGCGCTGCCAGCGCAGCTGTTTGGCCACGCGCAGGTCGACACGCTCGAAGCGGTACTGGTTCAGTTCATCGTCACCATAGTAGAACAGCGCGCTGGACCAGCCTCGCCCCCAGTCGCGCAGCCAGCCGGCCGAGCCACTGTTGTGCGCGCTCAGGCGGCGATCGGCGGGGTTGCTGGCCCAGGCGTCGACATGGGCGTAGGTCAGGCGCCAGCGATCGGCGGGCGTCAGGCGCCAGTCCAGTTGCGCTTCACTGCCGCTGAAGCGGGCCTTGTTGCTGTTGCTGGCGATGTATTGGTTGTTGCGCAGCGGCTCGCTGATCATGCCGGTGATTTCGTCGTAGAACAGCTTGAGGTCAACGCTGAGGTCGGCGTCGGCGAAGTAACCGTTATAGCCCAGTTCCCGCGAGCGCATCCGTTCCTGTTCGAGGTCGCCCGGCCCACGGGTCTTGACGAAGTACTGGGCACTGTTCTGGCCGAAAGCGCCCGGGCGCAGGTTGTTGACCCGATAACTCCAGTTGACGTTGTTTTCGAACATATCCGGTGAGCGTACCGCTTCGGAGTACACCGCGCGCAAACCGTGGCGCGGGGTGATCAGGTAGTTCACCGCCAGGCGTGGTGTGAGCGAGCTGCCGGAGAGCCGGGCGTCTTCGTACATCGCTCCGCCCTGGACAATCCAGTGTTCGTCGGCGCGCCATTCCAGGTGGCCGAACAGGCGCCAGGTGCTGTCGTCCAGGCTGCCGTTGAAGAAGGTCTGCGAGTCGGCGCGGTCGTAGCGGTAGTTGGCACCGCTGACCAGGCGCAGGTTGTCGGACAGGCTGAAGGTGTCCTGCAGCTCCAGGTCGTAGCGCGTTTCCCGGGTGCTCTGGTCGATATCGCCGCAGACCTGGCTGGAGCCTCCATTGCGCCATTGTTGCTGCACCTGGCGGCCCAGCGTCTGTTCTTCGGCGCTGCCCCTGGGAACCGGCGAACGAATGTTGCGGGCCACTTGCTCCGCGTAGTTCGGGTTGACTTGCCACAGGCGGGTCAGTTCCGGGCTGAACGACAATGCCGCATCGCACGCACGCCAGACCTGCTGCCGATCCCAGTGCTGGGCAGAACCTTGCAGGTAAAGGCTGTGCTCGGGGTTCAAGTCAATGTTCCAGCGCACCGAGCCGGCATAGTCCTTGGCCTTGGCGTCGGAATTGTCGCCACTGGCAGTGACGCCGTAGAACACTGGCTGGTAGGTGTACGGGCGCTGGTTGCTGCCTTCCTTGGCAGCGAACTGCCAATCCAGGCTCTGATTGCTTGCCAGGCTGTGGCTGACGCTCAGGTTCAGGCGGTTGAGGCGACGGCTGTCGCGGTAATCCTGGCCGTTGCGGGTTTGATCGAAGCCATCATCCTGCATGCCGGACAGCGACAGACGCAGGTCGCCGCCGTCCCAACCGCTACCCTGGCTGGCATACCAGTCATTGATACCGCGTTGGCCACGGGTCACTTTCAGCCGCGTACCCTGGCTGTCGACCGGTTTGCGCGTAAGAATATTGACCACTGCCATCAGTGCGTTGGCGCCATAGCTGACGGTATTGGGACCGCGAAAGACCTCGATGCGCTCGATATCTTCCATGGCCAGGGGAATGTCGCTCCAGTCCACCGTGGCCAGCCCCGCGCGGTACACCGAGCGGCCGTCAATCAGCACCTGCATGCGCCGGGCGTCGTTAGCGTTACTGCCGTGGTAGTTGACGGAGGGCTGGTTGCCAGCGCCGTAGCCGATCATCATCCCCGGCACCAGGCGCAGCAATTCGGGTATGTCGCGGGCGCCGCTGGCGCGGATCAGTGCGCTGTCGAGCACGGTCATGCTGCCTGGCACGGCCGCCGGTGACTGTTTGAGCCGGGTGGCGGTGAGCACTTGGGGCAGGGCCTGGCTGTCGACGAACAGGTCGTCAGCCAGCGCGGCACCGCCAAAAAAGGCAGTCAACAGCAGGAGGGGGCGTGAAGCCGGGGGGCCAAATGACACGGTGCGGCCTTGGTAGCGAATTCAAACCGGGCATGTTAACCGAGTGGCCAGCATTTTTCAGTGCTGTATGGCGCGATATCGCAGTCAATTCATACAACTGACGCTGGCTCTGGCACGGGCGCTCCGTATAATGCGGAAGTCGCCACTTTAATTGGTTTTAACGGATCGGATATGACTGAACAGCAGCCTGTTGCAGTGCTTGGAGGCGGGAGTTTCGGCACCGCCGTGGCGAATCTGCTGGCGGAAAACGGCATCGGCGTACGGCAATGGATGCGCGACCCCGAGCAGGCCGAGGCCATGCGCAGCAACCGGGAAAACCCGCGTTACCTCAAAGGGGTGAAAATTCACCCGGGCGTTGATCCGGTCAATGACCTGCTGGCGACCCTGCAGGACTGTGAGCTGATCTTCGTCGCCCTGCCTTCCAGTGCCTTGCGCAGTGTGCTGGCGCCCCATGCGCAGCTGCTGAGCGGCAAAATGCTGGTCAGCCTGACCAAGGGCATCGAGGCGCAAAGCTTCAAGTTGATGAGCCAGATTCTCGAAGAAATCGCTCCCGAGGCGCGCATCGGTGTGCTGTCGGGGCCGAACCTGGCCCGCGAAGTGGCAGAGCACGCACTGACCGCCACCGTGGTTGCCAGTGAAGACGAAGCGTTGTGCCAGCGCGTGCAGGACGTGCTGCACGGGCGCACTTTCCGCGTGTATGCCAGCAGCGACCGATTCGGTGTCGAACTGGGCGGGGCGCTGAAGAACGTCTACGCGATCATTGCCGGCATGGCGGTGGCCCTGGGCATGGGTGAGAACACCAAGAGCATGCTGATCACCCGCGCCCTGGCGGAGATGACCCGCTTTGCGGTGAGCCAGGGCGCCAACCCGATGACCTTTCTCGGTCTGGCCGGGGTCGGCGACCTGATCGTCACCTGCTCTTCGCCCAAGAGCCGCAACTATCAGGTTGGTCACGCCCTGGGCCAGGGTTTGAGCCTGGAAGAGGCAGTCAGCCGTCTGGGCGAGGTCGCCGAAGGCGTCAATACGCTCAAGGTACTCAAGGTCAAGGCTCAGGAAGTGCAGGTATACATGCCATTGGTAGCGGGCTTGCATGCGATTCTTTTCGAAGGCCGGACCTTGACCCAGGTGATCGAGCTGCTGATGCGCGCCGAGCCGAAAACCGATGTCGACTTCATCTCCACCAGCGGTTTCAACTGAGTACAGGAGCAAGACATGAACGAATCCCCGAGCCAGTCGCAACGCGAGTCCATCATCCTGCGCGTGTTGTGGATGCTGGTATTCCTGGTGATCTGGCAATTGGCCGAACTGCTGCTGGGCGGCCTGGTGCTGGTTCAACTGATCTACCGCCTAATCTATGGCGCGCCGAGTGCCAGCCTGATGAACTTCGGTGACAGCCTCAGCCAGTTTCTGGCGCAGATTGGCCGTTTCGGCAGCTTCCACAGCGACCAGAAGCCTTGGCCGTTCGCCGACTGGCCGGCACCGCGTGCGCCAGAAGGTGAAGTCGCCCATAGCGTACCGCCAGCGCCGCATCCGGTACGTGACGAGGAGCCCAAGCTGTGAAGCTCTGGGTGTTGCGTCATGGTGAAGCCGAGCCCCGGGCCAACAGCGATGCCGAGCGCCGGCTGACCGCGCATGGACGTGAGCAGGTGCTGCGCAGCGCCGCAGAGCTGCTCGGCCAGCCGTTACAGGCGATCTTCGCCAGCCCGTATGTGCGCGCCCAGCAGACCGCCGGGCTGGTGCACGAGGCGCTAGGGTTTGATAAACCGCTGCAGACAGTCACCTGGCTGACCCCGGACACCGATCCCCAGGAGGTCATTGCCGAGCTGGACAAGCTGGGCCTGGAGCAGGTGTTGCTGGTCAGCCATCAGCCGCTGGTGAGCTGCCTGGTCGGCATGCTGGAGCAGGGGCACCGGCAGGGGCCTTCGATGTCCACGGCGAGCCTGGCCGAGCTCGAGGGTGACTGGCCACTGGCTGGATTGATGACCTTACGCAGCCTTTCCCACCCCTGAGCCTTCAGCGCGCTGCAGGCCACTGATCGACCTGACATATTTTTCAGTTGTCGATCAGGGGTCGGCTTGTTAGCGTTCGCCAACGTCGCGGGCAGGGTGGCCCTGGGGATCAGGCAATGAGCAGCAAGTATCCGCAATTGGTGTATTCGGCAGACCTCGGGCCGACATTGGCCAAAGTACAAGATGACCAGGTTCTGGACTTTGCCGAGTATCGTCTGCTCCAGGCCAGTGCCGATGCCAAGCTCGGCTACCTGTTGAGCAGGTTCGAAGGCCAGTACGAGCTGGGGCAACTGCGTCAGGCCAGCATTCGCATGGCGCATCTGTTGCAGAGCAGTTGCCTGGCATTACGTCAGCTCGATCTCGCCCCTGAAGACAAACGCCGCGCCCGTGAAGCCCTGGAGCAGCAACTGGCGTCCATGCAGGCTTGCCTGCGGCGCTCCATGGCCAGTTTTGGCGAGTATTGACCTGATTGCCCTTGGCGATGGCTTTTCCGGACATTGCCGGGTGCGGGCTGCTTGCCGACAATGGACCATCACTCCCCTACGGACAGGCGGCCATGTCGCAGCAAATCTTCTTCGCCCATGCCAACGGCTTTCCTTCGGCGACCTATGGCAAGCTGTTTGCCGCGCTTGCACCTGACTACCGGGTGTTCCACCTGCCACAACACGGCCATGACCCGCGCTTCCCGGTCGATGACAACTGGCAGAACCTGGTCGATGAGCTGATACATCACCTGCAGCAACAGCCCGAACCGGTCTGGGGCGTGGGCCACTCCCTCGGTGGTGTGTTGCACCTGCATGCGGCGCTGCGTTGCCCGCAGTATTACCGGGGCGTGGTCATGCTCGATTCTCCGGTGCTGACCCGGGTTGATCAGTGGCTGTTGCAGGCAGCCAAGCGCATGGGTTTCATCGACCGCATTACTCCGGCTGGACGTACCCTGGGGCGTCGCGAGACGTTCGCTGACCGCGACAGTGCCCGGGCCTATTTCGCCAGCAAATCACTGTTCCGCCATTTTGATCCGGAGTGCCTCGACGCTTATCTGGAACACGGTCTGCAGGCGACCGAAGAAGGTTTGCGCCTGCGCTTTGATCCGGCGACGGAAATCAGCATTTACCGCAACATACCGCACACCCGCCCGGCACCGGCCAAGCGCCTGGAACTGCCACTGGCGATGGTGCGTGGCAGTAGCAGCCGGATCGTCAGGCATCATCACGCCCTGGCCGTGCGCGGCCTGCCTCGGGGTGAGTACCACAGCCTGCCGGGCGGTCACATGTTCCCGCTCGAACGTCCCACAGACACCGCGAGTCTGATCAAGGGGCTGTTCGAACGCTGGCAGCAGGTGTCGGGATGAATACGCAGATGGAAGAAGTCCGCCTGAGCCTGGGCCATGTCGAGCTGGCCGGGCATTTGTTCGGCCCTGCCGACGGAGTTCCGGTGATTGCCCTGCATGGCTGGCTGGACAACGCCAACAGTTTTGCCCTGCTGGCGCCTAAATTGCGAGGACTACGGATCCTGGCCCTGGACCTGGCCGGTCATGGTCACTCCGGGCATCGGCCGGCTGGCGCGGGATACGCCCTGTGGGATTACGCCCACGATGTGCTGCGTGCTGCCGAGCAAATGGGTTGGGAGCGCTTTGCCCTGCTTGGTCACTCGCTGGGGGCGATTGTCTCGGTGGTACTGGCCGGTTCGCTGCCCGAACGCATTACCCGCTTGGCGCTGATCGACGGAGTGATCCCGCCCACCAGTGGCCCCCAGGATGCCGCCGAGCGCATGGGCATGGCGTTACAGGCACAGCTGCGCCTGGACAGCAAACGCAAGGCCGTGCATCCAACCCTTGAGCAAGCGATCCAGGCGCGTATGAAAGGCCTGGTCGCGGTCAGTCGTGAGGCCGCCGAATTGCTCGCTCAGCGCGGCCTGATGCCGGTGCCGGGTGGTTACACCTGGCGTAGCGATAGCCGCCTGACCCTGCCATCTCCCACGCGCTTGAGCGAAGCGCAGGCCTTGAGCTTCGTTCAGCGCGTCGCCTGCCCAGCCATGTTGGTAGTGGCTGCCGACGGCATGCTCGCCCGTCACACCGCGCTGCTTGAGCAGCTACCCTTCACCCGCGAGGTCTTGCCCGGTGGGCATCATCTGCATATGAATGACGAATCTGGTGCAACCCTTGTTGCAGACTGTTTCAATCGCTTCTTTGGCATTCCTTGACTTGCGGCGGGCAACTGTCGAGGCTTGGCGGGTTGAACAGGGAGACAACCATGAACGAGCAAGACAACGCCACATCCTTTGAGCCCCTTGGCGCCGCCTACAGTGTGGCGTGCCTATGAATCTCAAACAATGCATCCGTACAACGATTGCCGGACTGGGCTTGTTCGTCAGCGCGCAGTCGCTGGCTGAAGGGCTGCCGGTGCCGGTCGATGGCAAAGTCGTCGATGAGCGTCCGGCGCAGGTGCAGGAGCGCGTCTATCCTTTGGGTGGTTTGCGCAAGATCAGTAACCAGCTGCGTGTCGAAGGCAAGATTGAAAGCCGTGGCGAGGTCAGTTCGGTCACCTATGAACTACCCCGCGAGCGTTCCGCCAATGAAGCGTTCACCGCGGCGCGCGAGGCTCTGCAGAAAGACGGCGGCTACCCGCTGTTCTGGTGCCAGGCGCGTGATTGTGGTGAAAACAGCCTGTGGGCCAACGAGGTGTTCAAGAACCGCCAGTTGTCTGGTTCGGACGAACAGCAGGCGTTCATCCTGTTGCGCCGCTCCGCCGAGCAGAACAACACGTTGATCGCGCTGTACAGCATTACTCGCGGTAACAAACGTGCTTACCTGCATGTCGAGCAGTTTGTCGCCGAAGCGCCTCTGGGTGAACTGCTGCCAACGCCGGCCACGGTAATGCGCGAGCTGCTCGACACCGGCAAGCTGGACTACCCTGACCTGAGCGGTGAGCCATCCGAAGCCTGGGTCACCTTGCTCGGGCGTAGCTTGAAAAACAATACTACTTTGCGCGTGAGTCTCAGCGGCACTCAGGCCGAGGCCTGGCGTGAGCAACTGGTAAAGGCCGGAGTGCTTGCGGCCCGGCTGGAAGTGGGTGATGCCAAGACCGACGGTTTTCACGTCGAACTGATTCGCTAAGTGAGTGCTGCATGCCCAACAATGATCGCCTGCTAGTACAAATCATCTTGCTGGCCCTGCTCGGGGCTGGTCTCTGGGTGATGGCCCCATTCATGTCGGCGCTGCTCTGGGGGGCGATCCTGGCCTACGCCAGCTGGCCGCTGATGCGCCTGTTGACCCGAGTGCTGGGCGGTCGCGAAACCCTCGCCGCCGGCCTGTTGACTACCCTGTGGATACTGCTGGTGGCACTGCCGCTGGTATGGCTGGGCTTTAACCTGGCCGATCATGTTCGCGATGCCACTGCTTTCGTGCGTGACGTTCAGGTTGATGGTCTGCCGGACGCGCCGGACTGGCTGGCAGGCGTACCGCTGGTGGGCGAACGCCTGGTGCGTATGTGGAACACCATTGATCAGCAGGGCGCCGCCTTGTTGACCACAATCAAGCCCTACCTGGGCCAGGTCGGTAACTGGTTTCTGGCGCGTAGCGCGCAGATTGGCAGCGGCATGCTCGAACTGACCTTGAGCCTGGTGTTCGTGTTCTTTTTCTACCGCGATGGTCCACGTCTGTCGGCGTTTGTCCTGCGTTTGCTGGATCGGCTGATCGGCGATCGCGCCGAGTATTACCTGGGGCTGGTCGCCGGCACGGTGCAGCGGGTGGTCAACGGCGTGATCGGTACCGCGGCGGCCCAGGCCGTCCTGGCGCTGATCGGCTTCATGATCGCAGGCGTGCCGGGGGCGCTGGTCCTGAGTATCGTCACGTTCATGCTCAGCCTGATCCCTATGGGCCCGCCACTGGCCTGGGTTCCGGCCACGGCCTGGCTGGCCTGGCAGGGTGAGTATGGCATGGCGGTGTTTCTCGGGATCTGGGGCACGTTCATCATCAGCGGCGTCGATAACGTGCTCAAGCCCTACCTGATCAGCCGGGGTGGCAACCTGCCGTTGGTGATCGTGCTGCTGGGGGTGTTTGGCGGCTTGCTGGCCTTCGGTTTCATCGGTCTGTTCATTGGCCCGACGCTGTTGGCCGTCGCCTATGCGCTGTTGCTGGATTGGTCGCGCAGCGAGCCGGTGGCACCGCCACATCCCTGATAGGCGTGTTGCTCAGAGCTGCGGGGCGGTGTTTTTCACCACCGCCAGCTCTGGGTGGGCCACCAGCTTATCGATGTGCAACTCGTCGTTGTTCATCCAGGTTTCGGTCAGCACCCGGTAATGCTCCATGTCGCGGCAGCGCATGCGCAGGCTGTAGTCGAAATGGCCGCTGATCAGCTGGCAGTCGAAGACTTGCGGGCAGGCGTTCACACAGGCTTCAAACGCTTTTTGTGCCGCGCGCCCGCTCTGATTGGACAAAGCCACCAGCACCAGCAGCGACAGCCCGGGCGACACCTTCTGTACATCGATGATCGCGCTATAGCCGCGTATCACCCCGCGTCGTTCCAGCTTGCGCACGCGCTCAAGGCAGGGGCGGGGAGTGAGGTGCACCAGCGAGGACAGTTTCTCGTAAGTGATGCGCCCGTCATGGCGCAGCACTTCGATGATTGCTTCGTCGATCCGGTCCAGCGGTGGTGCGGCGTGTGGGCTGTTGACCTTGGTATCCATACAGGTTCGGCTTCACTTCAAACGGTGGGTGACGCTGAATATGGTACGACCTTCCTTGGTCAGCGTCTGTACCCCCCATTGAGCAGCCGAACCCGCGCGGGTTCAGGCGCTTTTCTTGCGGGTGTCGGCAAGCGGCTGGCGCAGTACGGCGAACAGGTCCTTGGGATTGGCAAGCTCCGGTACCAGGGCAAGTTCATGGCCGATGTTCAGCGCCTTGGCGACATCGAACACATAACGCAGAGCCGAGTAGTCTTCCAGAGCAAAACCGACCGAGTCGAACAGGGTCACCTGATCAGCGCTTTCGCGGCCGGGCGCCTGGCCGTTGACCACTTGCCAGAACTCCGTGGTTGGCGAGTCCGCGGGCATTTGCTGGATCTCGCCTTCGACACGGCTTTGCGGTTCGTATTCGACGATCACTCGCGCGCGATCGACGATGTCCCGGTGCAGTTCGGTCTTGCCCGGGCAGTCGCCGCCAACGGCATTCAGGTGCATGCCTGGCTCGATCATGTCCGGGGTCAGGATGGTGGCGAAGGCCTTGTCGGCGGTCACTGTGGTGACGATATCGGCGCCGCGAACCGCTTCGGCCACGGAACCGGCGATGCTCACCCGCAATTCCGGGAATGCCCTGAGGTTGGCGACCAGCTTGGCGCTGGCCTTGGGGTCGAGGTCGTACAGGCGGATTTCATCGATACCCAGCAGGGCATGGAAAGCCAGGGCCTGGAATTCGCTTTGTGAGCCGTTGCCGATCAGTGCCATGCGCCGGCTGTCCGGGCGGGCGAGGTAGCGGGCAGCCAGGGCTGAAGTGGCGGCGGTGCGGATGGCGGTGGTCAGGGTCATTTCACTGAGCAGCACCGGCGCGCCGGTATCAACGTCGCCGAGGGCGCCGAAAGCCATCACTGTAAGCATGCCGCGCTGGGTGTTCTTGGGATGACCGTTGACGTATTTGAAGGCGTACAGGTTGCGGTCGGACACCGGCATCAGCTCGATCACGCCATCGGGCGAGTGGTTGGCCAGGCGCGGGCATTTTTCGAAGTCGTGCCAACGCAGGTAGTCCTCACGGATGTACTCGGCCATTTCGCTGATGCAGGTGCTCAGGCCTTTACGCGCAACCAGGCGGCTGAGGTCAGTCACATCGATATAGCGGGTCATGATGAACTCCTTTGTTATTGGCATCGAGGCACGTATTCGGGGGCAGTGTGCCTATTGTCGATGCAGCGCCGGGTACATCTCGGCTGAAGCGTGGCAGGTGCTCAGCGGCTTCAGCTGAAATATGCGAGTTGACAGCGGAATCGGCTGTTTGGCTTCCGGCGATACTCAGCCCTCGGCCTGACCCTGGGCGTGCAGGCGTTTGTAGAGGGTGGTGCGACTGATGCCCAGGTCGCGGGCCAGGGCTGAAACGTTGCCCTTGAGCGCTTGCAGGCGCAGGTTCAGGTCGTGCTCATCGGATACGCAGGGCGGGGAAGGCTCGACTGTTTGCGAAGCAGGCAGCGCGCTGAAAAAACTGTCCGGCAGGTGCTCCAGGGCGACGGGTTGCTGGCCGGCCAGGGCCAGGGCGACCTGCAGGGTGCTGGCAAGCTGACGCAGGTTGCCCGGCCACGGATGCTGTAACAGATGCTGCAGTACCTTGTTGTCCAGCTGTGGGGGCGCGTCGGCATCGCGGTAGTGCTGGTGGATCTGCTCGATCAGTGCCAGGCGATCACTGCGTTCGCGAAGCGCTGGCAAGGTCAGGCTGAGGCCGGCGATTCGATAGTACAGGTCCTGGCGGAAACGTCCCTGGCGCACTCGTTCGGACAGGTCCTGGTGGGTAGCGGAGATAACCCGGATATCCACCGGTACCGGATCGCCACTGCCCAGCGGCTGGATACAGCGGGTTTGCAGAAAACGCAGCAAGCGCGCCTGGGTTGGCAGTGGCATGTCGCCGATTTCGTCGAGAAAAACGATGCCATGTTCGGCCTTGCGGATCAGGCCAGGGTTACCTTTGTGGTGGGCACCGGTGAACGCGCCTTTTTCATAGCCGAACAGCTCAGACTCTACCAGCTCGGCCGGAATCGCTGCACAGTTCACCGCGATCAACGGCTGGCTGCGGCGGCTGCTGGCTTCGTGCAGGGCCTTGACGAAGACCTCTTTGCCAACCCCGGTTTCGCCCTGGATCAACAGTGGAATGTCCTTCTCCAGCAACAACCCCGCCTGGCGCAGGGCTTTGGTTATACGTGGATCGCAGTCGGCGGGTGGCTGACGGTTGCTAGCGGCCGAGGGGCTTGTCAGCGGCTCACGCAACAGGCAATGAAAGCGATTGCGCCCGGGCACCTGCACGGCAAAAGGCTGCCCTGCAGCATGCTGCAACAGCTCCGGCAGCGGTGTCTGGAACAGGTGTTCAAGACTGTGCTGCAAGGCTGGTTGACCGAGCAGGCTGTCCGCCCGGCGATTGGCGGCCAGGATACGGCCGCGGTCATCGAACAGCAGCAGCCCGGCCCACTGGCTGTCGAGGTTGTTCGAGCCGGTATTGAAACTCAATTGTCGGTACTGTCCGGCATAGCGCGCGATGATCAGGCGGTTTTCCAGGCTCTGGCTCATCATCCGCACCATGCCCAGGGTTTGCGAGGCAGGCAGGTAGCTGTCGCTGGACACATCCAGTACGCCGATCAGGCGCCGTTCGGCGTCGAACAGCGGCGCGGCGGCGCTGGCCATGTAGCGGTTGCGCTTGAGAAAGTGCTCATCCTGGCCCACATGCACCGCCTCGCTGCAGGCCAGGGCGGTGCCGATGGCATTGGTACCCACCCCCTGTTCAAGCCAGCGGGCGCCGGCGACAAAACCGTGCTGCTGACGCGGGTCGATAAAACGCCGGGTGCCCCAGGTTTCCAGAAGCTGGCCCTGGTCATCGCTGAGCATGATCAGGTAGCTGGAATTACCCAGCAGATGATTGAACTGCGGGATCACCTCGTCACGGGTGGTGCGCAGCAGGATCTGCTGGCGTTCGAGCAACTCGCTCAGGCAGGCAGCGGAGAGGTCACCGAAGTCGGGAGCTGACTGATGGTCGAGACCGTAGTCGCGGCAGCGCGCCCAGGAGGCCTGGATCAATTGGTCATGGGATGCAATGGAGACGGCCATGGGCGTTTCCTCTGCCAGCGTTGTCGTTTTTGTGTGAACCAGTGTTGTTCAGTCCTGTTCATTGTCAATGTCAGGGCTGTTCAGGTGTTCAGCGGTTACTGTTCATTTCTGTTCAGGTGTGAATCGTCAGTTGCCATGGCGAAAGAAAAAGTGGCGCCGCGACAACGACTTATCGAAGGTCGCCAGCGCTGGCACGAATCTGGCTCTGCAGCGAAGGCCTGTCCGATAACAACAATCAGGGCCGCCCCATGTCGCTTACGCTGGAGCACGTCAGCCGCACCGTCGACAACCAGCGCTGGATTGTCGATGCCAGCCTCAGTTTCGAGCCGGGCTCGTTCAATGTCCTGCTCGGTCGCACCTTGTCCGGCAAGACCAGCCTGATGCGCCTGATGGCCGGGCTGGACCGCCCTGACCAGGGGCGGGTGCTGATGAATGGTGTAGATGTCACAGGCCGGCCGGTGCGTCAGCGCAATGTGTCGATGGTCTATCAGCAGTTCATCAACTACCCGACCCTCAGCGTTTTCGAGAACATTGCTTCACCGCTTCGTCAGGCGCGTATGAACGAAGAGGAGATTCGCCACAAAGTGCATCAAACGGCGCAGATGCTGCGCATCGAGCCCTTCTTGCAGCGCCTGCCGCTGGAGCTGTCCGGTGGTCAGCAGCAACGCACGGCCATGGCTCGTGCGCTGGTCAAGGATGCCGAGCTGATCCTGTTCGACGAGCCACTGGTCAACCTGGATTACAAACTGCGGGAAGAACTGCGCCAGGAGATGCGCGAACTGTTCGCTTCCCGCCATTGCATTGCCGTGTATGCCACCACCGAGCCGAACGAGGCATTGGCCCTGGGTGGCACCACCACCATCTTGCATGAAGGTTGCATCGTGCAGAGTGGTGCGACCGCTCAGGTCTATCACCAGCCGCGTACGGTGCTGGCTGCCGAGTTGTTTTCCGAGCCGCCGATCAATCTGATTGCCGGGCGCATCAGCGGCAATGAAGTGAGTTTCGCCGGGGCTGTGCATTTCGCCATGAACGCCGACCTGCGCCGTATCGGTGATGGTGAATACCGCTTTGGCGTGCGTCCCAGCCATATCAGCCTGGTGCCGTCGAATGACGATGACCTTGAGCTGGCGGTGCTGGTGGAGCTGGCGGAGATCAGTGGCTCGGAAACCTTCCTGCATGTGCGCAGCGAGCACTTTCGCATCATCCTGCACCTGTCCGGGGTGCACGAATATCACGTCGATGCGCCGATTCGGGTGTTTATCCCGACCCACAAGCTGTTTGTCTTCGACAGTGCAGGTGTGTTGGTCCAGGCGCCGGGCGCGCGTGAAGCGAGGGTTGCCTGATGGCCGAAATTCGCCTGCAGCAGTTGGCCCACAGCTACAGCCGCACCCCCGCCAGCGCCGATGACTATGCCTTGCGCGAGCTGGAGCATGTCTGGGCCCAAGGCGGCGCCTATGCCTTGCTCGGGCCTTCGGGCTGCGGCAAGTCGACCTTGCTCAATATCATTTCCGGGCTGCTCAGTCCCTCCCAGGGCCAGGTGTTGTTCGATGGCAAGGTGGTCAATGAGCTGTCGCCGCAGGCACGCAATATCGCTCAGGTTTTTCAGTTTCCGGTGGTGTACGACACCATGACGGTGTTCGACAACCTGGCTTTCCCCTTGCGTAACCAGGGCATGGACGAGGCCCGGGTGCGTAGCAAGGTGGAGGAGATCGCCGAGGTGCTCGAACTCGGTCCGGCGCTGAAAAAGAAGGCCCGCAACCTCAGTGCCGATGAAAAGCAGAAAGTCTCCATGGGCCGCGGCCTGGTGCGCGATGACGTTTCCGCGATCCTCTTCGACGAGCCGCTGACGGTGATCGACCCGCACCTGAAATGGAAGCTGCGGCGCAAGCTCAAGCAGATTCATGAGCAGTTCAATATCACCATGATCTACGTGACCCACGATCAGCTCGAGGCCTCGACCTTCGCCGACAAGATCGCGGTGATGTACGGCGGACAGATTGTCCAGTTCGGTACGCCGCGGGAACTGTTCGAGCGACCGCGGCACACCTTTGTCGGCTATTTCATCGGCAGTCCGGGGATGAACCTGATCGATGTGCAGCCGCAGCCGGGCGGTGTCGGTTTTGCCGGTGTCCATCTACCGCTGCCAGAAGCATTGCAAGCGCGTCTGGCCAGCACGCCGGTTGCGCGTTTGCAGGTAGGGATCCGCCCGGAGTTCGTACAGGTGCGCGAGGCGCCATTTGATGACGCTTTTACCGCCCGGGTGGTGGATGTCGAAGACCTGGGTACCTACCGGATTCTGACCCTCGAACTGGGCGCAGTGGCCCTCAAGGTGCGCCTTGGGGAAGACCGCGTGGTGCCGCAGGGGCAGGCCTGGATCAGTTTTCCGGCGCAGTGGCTGATGCTGTATGCCGACGACGTACTGCTGGAGGCCGCACCATGAACAAGGTGCCCAACAACAAGGCCTGGTGGCTGGTGTTGCCGGTGTTCCTGCTGGTGGCCTTCAGCGCGGTGATACCGATGATGACCGTGGTCAACTACTCGGTGCAGGACATTTTCGACCAGTCCAGCCGCTATTTCGTCGGTGCCGACTGGTATCGCCAGGTGCTGCAGGATCCGCGTCTGCACGATTCCTTGCTACGTCAGTTTGTTTATTCGGGCTGCGTGTTACTGATCGAAATTCCGTTAGGGATCGCCATTGCCCTGACCATGCCGACCAAGGGGCGCTGGTCGTCGCTGTGCCTGATCGTCATGGCTATCCCGCTGCTGATTCCGTGGAACGTGGTTGGCACCATCTGGCAGATCTTCGGCCGTGCCGACATCGGCCTGCTCGGGGCGTCGTTGAACCAGCTGGGCATCAGCTACAACTACGCAGCCAACACCATGGATGCCTGGGTTACGGTGCTGGTGATGGATGTCTGGCACTGGACTTCGCTGGTGGCGCTGCTGTGTTACTCGGGGCTGAGGGCGATCCCGGATGTCTATTATCAGGCCGCGCGTATCGATCGCGCGTCGGCCTGGGCGGTGTTCCGGCATATCCAGTTGCCGAAGATGAAGAACGTACTGCTGATCGCAGTGATGCTGCGCTTCATGGACAGTTTCATGATCTACACCGAGCCCTTCGTGCTGACAGGAGGCGGACCGGGCAATGCCACCACCTTCCTCAGTCAGACCCTGACCCAGATGGCGGTAGGGCAGTTTGATCTGGGGCCGGCCGCGGCGTTTTCGCTGGTGTATTTCCTCATCATCCTGCTGGTGTCGTGGCTGTTCTACACCGCCATGACCCATGCCGACAAAGACTAGGAGGGTGGCCATGAACCTGCGCAAAACGCTGCCCTTGCTGCTCTACATCCTGTTTTTGCTGGTGCCGATCTACTGGCTGCTGAACATGTCGTTCAAGAGCAACACCGAGATCCTCGGCGGCCTGACCCTGTGGCCGCAGGATTTCACCCTGGCCAACTACCGGGTGATCTTCACCGACCCCAGCTGGTACACCGGCTACATAAACTCGCTGTACTACGTGTGCCTGAACACGGTGATTTCCCTGAGCGTGGCCCTGCCGGCGGCCTATGCGTTTTCGCGCTACCGCTTTCTCGGCGACAAGCACCTGTTCTTCTGGCTGCTGACCAACCGCATGGCGCCGCCGGCGGTGTTCCTGCTGCCGTTCTTCCAGCTGTATTCGTCGATCGGCCTGTTTGACACCCACATCGCCGTGGCCCTGGCGCACTGCTTGTTCAACGTGCCGCTGGCGGTGTGGATCCTCGAAGGTTTCATGTCCGGGGTGCCCAAGGAAATCGACGAAACCGCCTACATTGATGGCTACAGCTTCCCGCGGTTCTTCGTGAAGATCTTCGTGCCGCTGATTGGCTCGGGCATCGGTGTCACGGCGTTTTTCTGCTTCATGTTTTCCTGGGTTGAGTTGCTGCTGGCGCGCACCCTGACGTCCGTCAATGCCAAGCCGATTGCGGCAGTAATGACCCGCACTGTGTCGGCCTCCGGTATCGACTGGGGCGTGCTGGCCGCTGCCGGGGTGCTGACCATTCTGCCGGGCATGCTGGTGATCTGGTTTGTCCGCAACCATGTGGCCAAGGGCTTCGCCTTGGGCCGGGTCTGAGGAGACGCACGATGGACTGGATGGCCTGGACCCTGCCGACCGCCTTGTTCTTCTGCGCGATCGGCCTGTTGCTGGTAGGCATGACCCTGGCTGAATTGCGCCGGCCGTGTGTCGAGCGTCGTGGCTTTCTGCCGATTGCCACGACCCGCGGCGATCGGCTGTTCATCGGGCTTCTGGTCAGCGCTTACCTGCATCTGCTGATCATCGGGGTCAGTGACTGGAGTCTCTGGGTGGCCTCACTGCTGTCGGTGGTGTGGCTGTTGGTGGTGATGCGCTGGGGTTAACCGAACAGATTCGGTCAGGCTCCATGGGAATACTCAATCGGGAGATCACGATGTTCGACAACAACAAGAACCGGCGACAGTTGACCCTGGCTGCCTTGCTCGTGCTCGGCAGTTTCCACGCCAGCGCCTGGGCCGACGCCTATGAAGACGCGGCGAAGAAATGGATCGGCAGCGAGTTCAAGCCGTCGACCCTGACGCCGGAGCAGCAACTCGAAGAGTTGAAGTGGTTCATCAAGGCCTCGGAGCCGTTCCGTGGCATGAAGATCAATGTGGTGTCGGAAACCATCGCCACCCACGAGTATGAATCCAAGGTGCTGGCCAAGGCCTTCAGCGAAATCACCGGGATCAAGCTGACCCATGACCTGCTGCAGGAAGGCGATGTGGTGGAGAAGCTGCAAACCCAGATGCAGTCGGACAAGAACATCTATGACGGCTGGGTCAACGACTCGGACCTGATCGGTACGCACTTTCGCTATGGCAAGACCGAGTCCATCACTGACCTGATGGCCAACGAGGGCAAGGACTACACATCGCCGACCCTGGATCTGAAGGACTTTATCGGAATCTCCTTCACCACTGCGCCCGATGGCAAGGTTTACCAATTGCCTGACCAGCAGTTCGCCAACCTCTACTGGTTCCGCGCCGACTGGTTCGACAGGCCGGACCTGAAAGCCAGGTTCAAGGAAAAGTACGGCTATGAGCTGGGTGTGCCGGTCAACTGGTCGGCTTACGAGGACATCGCCAAATTCTTCAGCGAAGACGTCAAGGAAATCGACGGCAAGCGCGTCTATGGGCACATGGACTATGGCAAGAAAGATCCGTCGCTGGGCTGGCGCTTCACCGATGCCTGGTTCTCCATGGCCGGTGGTGGTGACAAGGGGTTGCCCAATGGCTTGCCGGTAGATGAGTGGGGAATTCGGGTGGAGGATTGCCATCCAGTCGGTTCCAGCGTCACCCGTGGTGGCGACACCAACGGCCCGGCGGCGGTCTACGCGACCCAGAAGTACGTCGACTGGATGCGTGCCTACGCACCGCCGGAAGCCCAGGGCATGACCTTCTCCGAGTCTGGCCCGGTGCCGTCCCAGGGCAACATCGCCCAGCAGATCTTCTGGTACACCGCCTTTACCGCTGACATGACCAAACCGGGCCTGCCGGTGATGAATGCCGACGGCACGCCGAAATGGCGCATGGCGCCGTCACCCAAAGGCCCGTATTGGGAGGAGGGCATGAAGCTGGGGTATCAGGATGCCGGCTCCTGGACCTTCCTCAAATCGACCCCGGAAAAACAGCGCCTGGCGGCCTGGCTGTATGCCCAGTTCGTCACCTCCAAGACCGTTTCGCTGAAAAAGACCATCGTTGGCCTGACCCCGATCCGCGAGTCGGACATCAACTCCCAGGCCATGACCGACCTGGCGCCCAAGCTCGGCGGTCTGGTGGAGTTCTACCGCAGCCCGGCGCGGGTGCAATGGACCCCGACCGGCACCAACGTACCGGACTACCCGCGCCTGGCGCAGCTGTGGTGGAGCCATATCGCCGAGGCGGCCAGCGGTGACAAGACGCCGCAAGAGGCGCTGGATGGTCTGGCCCGTGACCAGGACAAGATCCTCGAACGGCTGGAACGCTCCAAGGCCCAGGCGACCTGCGCGCCCAAGCTCAATCCGGAGCGCGACGCCCAATACTGGTTCGACCAGCCGGGCGCACCGAAGCCGAAGCTGGCTAACGAGAAGCCCAAGGGTGAGACCGTCAGCTACAGCGAACTGCTCAAGTCGTGGGAGGCGGCGCGCAAATAGTGGTGTGACGAGCGGTAAACCTTGTGGGAGCTGGCTTTGCCAGCGATGAGGCCGTACAGCCGGGCACAAAAAAACGGCACCTTCACAGGTGCCGTTCTTCATTTCTGCTTTCAATCCTTACTTATGCAGCTCTTCCGCCGCATACAAGGTGTTCTCCAGCAGGCAGGCGCGGGTCATCGGCCCGACGCCACCTGGCACCGGCGTGATCCAGCCGGCGCGGGGCAGGGCGGTCTCGTAGACCACGTCGCCGACCAGCTTGCCATCTTCCTGACGGTTGATACCGACGTCGATGACGATCGCGCCTTCCTTGATCCACTCACCTTTGACCAGGCCCGGCTTGCCAGCGGCAACCACGACCAGATCGGCGCGGCCAACGTGACCGGCCAGGTCCTTGGTAAAACGGTGGGTGACGGTAACAGTGCAGCCGGCCAGCAGCAGCTCCATGGCCATTGGCCGGCCGACGATGTTCGAAGCACCGACGACCACGGCGTTCATGCCGTACAGATCCTGACCGGTGCTTTCCAGCAGGGTCATGATGCCTTTCGGCGTGCACGGGCGCAGCAGCGGGATACGCTGGGCCAGGCGGCCGACGTTATAAGGATGGAAACCATCGACATCCTTGTCCGGGCGAATGCGCTCGAGCAGCAGCGACGCGTCCAGATGGGCCGGCAGTGGCAACTGCAGCAGGATGCCGTCGATGTTCGCATCATCATTGAGGCGATCGATCAGGTCGGTCAGGGTCTGCTGGGTGGTCTCGCTGGGCAGGTCGAATGCCTGGGAGATAAAGCCGACTTCTTCACAGTCCTTGCGCTTGTGCGAAACATAGACCTGAGAAGCGGGGTCGGTGCCGACCAGGATCACCGCCAGGCCTGGAGTACGCAGGCCTTGCTGGCGACGCTCCACAACACGTTGGGCGATCTGCTGGCGCAGGCTGGCGGCGATCGCCTTGCCGTCTATAAGGTGTGCAGTCATGACGCGTGATTAACCATCGAGAGGGAATAAAAAGAGCGCGCATTCTCGCATGAAGGGGGCCGAGGGCAAAGGCGCTTGGTCCGGCTATTCCCCTAAGCCCTTAAATAAAATGAATTTTTTTCAAAAAAGAGTTGACGACCTAACCACTCGTCTATAACATTCGTCGCACTTGTCGGGCAGAGCCTAGCACTGGTTAGCAAGGTCAGGCAGAATGAGCGGATTTGGTAGCTTGTTCGGTACGGCTAAAAGTTAATTTGTAATCGTAACAGAAAGCAGATTAAATATGCGCCCGTAGCTCAGCTGGATAGAGCATCCGCCTTCTAAGCGGATGGTCGCAGGTTCGAGTCCTGCCGGGTGCGCCAATAGGCAGCTTAGGCACAAGTAAAGCGGTAAATGCAATATGGTGGGCGTAGCTCAGTTGGTAGAGCACAGGATTGTGACTCCTGTTGTCGTGGGTTCGATCCCCATCGTCCACCCCATATTCCAAAAGGCGCCCGATGAAAATCTGGCGCCTTTGCTTTAAAAGCTTCACGCGGACGTGGTGAAATTGGTAGACACACTGGATTTAGGTTCCAGCGGCGCAAGCTGTAAGAGTTCGAGTCTCTTCGTCCGCACCATCCAAGCGTCTGATTCTAAAGGCGTTTTTCAAAATATCTCTTTAATTGGGAGCATTTTGGGAACACTTTGGGAATGACAAAACAAAAAAGGCAGCCATGTAGGCTGCCTTTTTTGTGTCTGGTTGAAGGCGAACGTTCCTCATGCCCTGCTCTTCTCGCTGATGGCGAGGCGTGATGGGTGATGGCAAGTGTCCTTTATGCTCCCGGCAGCTTGCCTGCCCCCCCTCTGTTTTCTATGTTAGCTGTTGAGGAACATGTCCTCGTCTGCGGCGCACCTGTCGCACCAAGCACCTCCCGCGCTTTGTGTGTGTTCACTCACGGGGCTATTGCATATTGAGCATCGGGGCCACTTTTCATACTCTCCGCACCAATGACAATATTCATCTGTCATTGAGAAAGCCGCTATGTAGCAGGTGTTACATTCTCTGATTAAGGAAGTTTCAGAAAATGGGTCCTCGCGTGATAGAGCAAACTCGGTTTGAAATAGCTCAACAATGGAACCGGTATGCTTGCAGCTTATGCATTCGTATTGAAACTCTTGTGTGTCGACAGCTAATCTGGCCTCGATGCTGGATTTAAGTGGCTGTAGAAGTGACGAGTAACACGCCTCACAAGGGCAAGTGCTTAAAAAATTCCACGCTTCGCTCGGAAGCCCCGCAGCTTTCCATAGTTCCAACGCTTCTTTCTGAGTCTCTTCATAAAAGGAGCTAACGGCGACCATAGATTCCCAAGCGTCCTCAAGAAGCTCAGAAGGGCTTTGACCAAGCTCTTCATGCACAAACCGCTGAAGCATTGGGAACAGATCAACAATTAGACGCTGTATCTCAGTAGTGGGGGCTTTCGGGTGTAAATGCTCAAGATCATTTCGGCACTTTCGCAGTTTTTCCACTACATTCCAATCGTGATAAATGCCCAGCCCAGTCAGCCGGGATTGGATCATTCCAGTATCAATTGTGTCTTTAGGGTGCGGAGTAGGGCGCCATTCAATAAAGCCCGATGAGTTTCTTACGGGTTGGATTTTCTCTGGCCTGTATAGAAGTTCAATTAATTGCTCTGGGGTGTCGGCTAGTGAGCCAATCCTATATTTAAAAAGTAGCAACAGGCCGGCATAGATGTTGCGCGCGGCTGAGATGGCGCGTGATTCTTTTCCAGGTGTGGCACTAAGTTCGTAGTCTTCGATTCCAAGCTTGATTGAATTGATAGCGTTCTCGAGTAGTTCATTCAGTTTTATAACAGGTGTGGCCTTCGGTTTTTTTGTCCTTGTCATGAATATCCTCGTGATTGATTAGCTGAGTCTGCTGTGTCTGAATAATAATTAATGTTGAGGCCGTCTGCGGCTGTGCAACAACTAAAACCCTATGCTGAGCTAGTCTTGGCTGGGAGATGGGGGCGGGTAAAGTTATTTCTCTTCTTGTGGCGACATAGGCGCAAGGAATGTTTTGTCGAAGAACACCTGGTAGGCAATTGGGCATTGTGGGTTTATTTTTGAATCATCAATTTTATAGATCTGGAATTTCTTTTCAATTGATAGCTCTGCTGAGATGCAGTGCAAGATAATTTCTTCAAGCATGCCCAGCATATTGTCGATATAGATACATAGGTCGGTTACGATGGAGCTTTCTCTCTTGACTTGTATTTTGCTAGTTAGATCGTAGCTCCAAGTGGGTTCAGTAAATTTGTTGCCAGGCAATAGTTTGAAATTATTTAGGGTGATGCTTAGCCCAGCTCGTGAGTGTTCTATCGCGTTTCGGCATTCAGCTAAAGTTCTTATCCATTCAAGATCAGATTTCAGTGACTGTGTGAGGCCTATTAATTCCGGGCGATTGTTGGCGAGCCAATCAATATGAATGTTAAAGTGTGTCTCGTTGTTGTGTTTTATTGGAAGTTTTGTAAAGATGCTAATTATTTTGAAGCACTGTGTGAGGAATAATTTTCCAGTGTTTAGAAATGCTTTAGCGTTAATTTCTAGGTTTTTTACCTTCGGAAGTGGCGGGATACTTCCGCTAAGCTTGTGTTGCTCGATCAATGCGTCGCACTGCATTGCGACATTGTTTACTTGGCCAGCTATTTCATCTCTGTAATTGGCGCAGCTTATCAGTAATAAGTTGGCTTCCCATATTATTTCAAGAAGATGTTCTTTGTCCGGGTTAAGGTGAAATGCTAAATCAAACATCTCTTTTGATTGAAGGAAGATCCTCGCAAACAGGGGGGAGGATGCGCCGTAAGAAGAAATTTTTTCATATGTGTTGCTGGTTTCTAGATGGGTTCTTTCAGGGTCTATGCAGTCAGAAGTAAGAATTTTGTAAACGCTGTGCTCCTTGAAAAGAATGAGGAGTTTCTCGTTCAGATTGATAAGTGTCACGTTTGGAGAGTTGTCGATTAAGTCAGGGTCGTCGATCTTCATCGAAAATGCATCGTCTCTGCTGCGCATATTTTCGTAATCTTCTTTTTACGATATTGGGATTGGCCCTTCCATGGCCCCAGTATAGCGTAATGAAAAAACATGGTTTGAAAGCACGCTCGCTGCTTTCAGAGCTTGAGCGCAAGCTCAAGCATACCGATCATGTCCGGCCCATCTTGGTGAATCCATTTCCCGTAGTGCTTCCAGATCATGGCCGTAGATGTGTGCCCCATCTGGTCGGCAATCCAGTCCAGTGGTACCACGCCCGAGCTTAAAGTCTGGCTAGCGAAGGTGTGCCGACAGTTGTTCGGGCCGCGATATCGCACTCCAACTTTTTCCAAGTGGCCACGCCACCAGGTCTTTACTAGCACGTCCGAGCTGGTCCATGCGGCATCGGTGGTGGTCTTGTGAAAGACAAAGCGTAGGTTCTGCCGCTTGACTGTCCGGTTATCGCGATCGGTGACGTCGACCTCCACTGGTGGCCGACCTTTGGTGAAACGGACCTGAGCCCGCAACGCCTCCAGGGCTGGCCGCATCAAGCGTACTTCGCGCGTCGATCTACGGGTTTTGGTCACCCGGTAGTTACTACGCACCTGCGAACGACGAAATTTCACTGTTCCGGCGTCCAGGTCGACATCCTCCCAGGCCAGTGACATGGCCTCGGAAACACGCGGCCCGGTCCAGATCATGAAACGAATGAGGTTGATCTCCTGCTGGAACTCCAAGTCATCGCCAAGGATGAGATCAATCTCACTTCGCTCGAACGGGTCTGGGTCGTCGGCATCGGGGAGCCGGACGGTGATGCCTTCTGTCGGGTCGTGAGCCGACTTGTTGCGGGTGCGGTACAGCGTGAAGATCTGCCTCATGATGCTGAGGATCTCGCGTACCGTCTTGTTGTGCAGTTTGGGCATCAAGGTCTTCTGGACCCAAGTCTGCAGGTCGAGGTGGTCGATCAGATCGGCCTGCCGGTCGCCCCACATCGGTCGGATGTGGTTCTTTACCTTGCTCTGATACGCCAAGAATCCTGATGTGGCCATCTCGTTGCGCTTGATGTCGAGCCACAGGTCGATGAAATGCCCGAAGGTGTTGGTTTTCACCCTGGGTGAATCGGGAAAGTGCCGGGCATAGCTGAAAGTGCCGGCCTGGATTTCATAGTTAATGATGCCGACCAGGCGCTCGGCGTTGGCCACGCTTGCCGGCGACGCATCGCCAGGAATCGTCTCCCTGCATAGCTCGCCCTGGTAACGGAAATACACGCGGACATGCTTGCCGCGGACTTCAACTCCATCTGCCATTTTCTTTGTCACTCGAAACAGAAGAACGGCCCAGTGTATGGGCCGTTATAGGAGGATGGCCCATTACGAGGCCTAGAAGATGTGGGGCGAGATTCTTGCTATGTCTGCCCTTGGGGCGTGGTGTCGTTGCTCGAGCATCCTGGATGTTCGAAGCGCGAGCAGCCGTAACCCAGGTCCCGGCTCGGTGCCTCCTGAAGGAGACCAGGCGCAAGTCCGAGTTTGTGGGCCAAAGCCTCAGCCGCTTGGGCTGGGCCAGCGGTGCAGCTAGCACTCAGCTTGCAACGTTTGGCCTTGGCTATATAGGTGCCGGTGCTCTGCCGAACATTGATAGTGACGGGCTCAACGGGCATAACGCCGACCTCCGATCGCCTTTTTGGCGGCGATGTTTTCCATATAGGTCGCCCACTCAGCTGATTTGCGTTGTTGACGTATCCGACTGCAGGCAGCGTGTGTCCGTGTTGCGCGATACTTTCCGCAGATGTCGCACAGGTTTGGCAGGTCCAGTTGATTGGACGCCAGGCGAGGGCGGGTACTTGGGGATGTGATAGCCTGTGCCGCGCTGGCCTTGGGGGTTTGTACTTGCATGGTGCTTCTCCTTGGGGTTGGTCAGGCGCTGGGGAGTTGCCGCTCCCTGGCGCCTTCTTTCCGGCATTGGCCGGTGTCAACTGAGTCGGTACTGATTGCCGTCCTCGATCACGAACAAATCGACGTCGCGTTGGCGGTACAAGCCGCCGGGCCCTCCATGAATGACGTAGTCATCAAACGGCGCCTTCGCGACGCGAACTGAAAACACCTCGCCCGTCTGATGGGCGTACTCGCTGGTTTTCTTGAGTTGGGCGTAGAGCTGCTGACCGATGGGACGACAGCCAGCTGGACCGTGCGCCCCTTCGAAGCCCAGCCATGCATTGCGGGTTTCCAGATTTATGAAGCTGCCACCGTTGGGGTGGGTGGCCAGGTCATAGCCGCGGGGCTTTGCCCATTCCTCGAAGGCGAACATCAGCTCCAGGTTGGCCAATGATTGATTGCTCACGGCGCCGCTCCTTGAATGCCCAGGCGTTGCCGCGCCTGGGTGGGATGATTAATGAACCAGCGTCGTCAGCAGGTCAGGGACGGCGTAGCCGACCGCCACCAGCAGTGCCAGGGTCAAACCGCTGGCCACCAGCGTGGCTACCGCTTCGCGCCGGCTGGGGTGATAAAGCTCATCGTGGTCTTCGTTGCGCATGGTGCTTCTCCTTGGGGTCGATACCTGGGCGTTGCCGCGCCCTGGTGGGTTAGCTGGCCTTGAAGGTCCAGCACTTCACTGTGGTGCTGCGCTGATTCGCAGCGTTGTTACGGTTGTTAAAGGCCGCACGCACGGCACTGTCGACGGCGCGATTGGCGTCGATGAATGGCCGCGATCGGCTGTTGCGTAGCAGGGTGCGCAAGGTGGCGGCGTCGGCCAGCTTTTGCTTGTGCTCGGCGGCGCGCTCGCAGAAGTCGTTGAGGTTGATGGCTATCAGGTCGTCTTTCTTGCTGTGGTTGACCACGGCGTCATCACTGAGCGATTCCAGGTACTCGTACACCTCCCAGAACTCGGCCACTTCCTTCGGGTCAGCGTTCACATCGTGCTGTCGAGCGATGGCCATGCAGGTCAGCTCGCGCAGCACACCAGCGTGCTGGCGGTCGGACATCGGCACGACGACTCGCAGCGCGTCGACCAGGGCCATCAACTGGGCGTGGTTTTTGATGATCCGTTCGATGCGGATCTCGCGCATTTCGCGCAGGGCCTGCTCGTGCACCTTCACCTGAGTGCGGAACGTCTCCATAATTTTCTGCTCGGCTTTCGCCGCCATCAGCAGGAAGTGGCTGACTTCGCTGGCCTGCAGGTGGTTCAGGTTGTCGGCCGCGGCTCGGCTGTCGCTTGTGACGTCAGGTCGAACAAAGTGAAGTTTTACGATGCGAGTGAGGATTGCCTCGGATGCCGTGACCGTGGCGTTCTGGCTGAACACCAGGCTCGCCCGGAAGGGTGGGGCGTTGGTGTCGTTACCACCGTTCTTCACGCCGGTCAGGCCCAGACCGCGACCGTTGTACAGCGGCTTGAACTGGTCGAAGTCGAAGGACTTCGCTGCCCCTGTCTCGGTGTCGCTACGGTCAGCCTCAAGCATCACATTCGGCATGTTCGAGGTCTGGCTCAGCCAGCGGCGCAGGCCTGCCTTGGTCATCTTCACCGGGTCGTCACCTTCTTCGTCCGGACGACCCAGGAGCTTCCACAGGAACATCAGCAACGTGGACTTACCGGCGCCGGCCTCGCCGGTCACTTCCAGGAACGGGAATGACTGGAACTCGGCACGGATTTGCTCGGCGAACAGCGAGCCGAACCAGAAGGCGAGGGCGATCACGCCCTGGGTGTTGAAGCACGTCCACAGCCACTTGAACCATTCGTCTCGGTACCCCGAGGCATCTGGGTTGATCTCCATCTTGATGGACTTCTGGAGGGTCTTGAGGCGCAGGCCCTTGAACTCGAAGTAGTCCTCCGCGTTGGCCTTTTCCAGAATGCCGCCGCGCACGGCCAGGTCACCGAACACGTAGCAACCGTGCTCTTTGCTGTAGCCGACGTAATCGATGGTCTTCACGGTTTTCAGGCCGAACAGCTGGTTTTGCATGAGGCGATCGAGCTGGGAGCCGGTGCCGGTGAACACCGCACCCGCCGCCATGCCGAGCAGACGTTTCTTGAACTCGCTGGCCGCTGCTACCTGGCCACCGGTGAAGGTATTCAGGACACTGGGCTCGTCATGAGGGAAGTCGACGCGGAAGTAGTACCAGGACTCGTCCGTTACCTCGTTGCGTTGGAAGTACAGCGCCTGCGGGTTGCAGTTGGCGATTTCGATCACCATCCCGCTTTGGCGAAGTGCCTTGTCGCGCAATTGGCGCTCATTGAGCAACTGATTCTCATGGTCTGGCGAATCTTTCAGTTGCTGAATTGCCTTCGTCAGCTTCTCCAGATCCATCTTGAACCAGTACAGGCGGTTCTCGAACGAGAAGTGAAACTCGTAGCGCTCACGCCATTCGTACATCAACACACCTTTCTCCGCTGCAGACTCTGCCAGCAGCAGGCTGCCGTGGTAGCGCGCTTCGCGGATATCGCGCTCGACCTGGTCCAGTCGTTTAACGGAATCGTCGATGAACGCCCAGCGTTGATGCAGATCGTTCCAGTCGACCTTACGGCCACGCTGCGGAATCTGCGCAGCTTCGCAGCTGTAGCCGAGTTCGCGTGCCATGGCCGCATGCTTGCGGGTGAAACGATGGGCGCCGGGCTCGTTGTCCAGCCCCCACACTAGCGTGGGCAGCTTTTTCCCTGCATCGGTGCGTTGCTTGGCCAGTGCCTTGAGCGATTCAAAAGGGAATGCCCCGGAGCTCATCGCCGCAACCGCATCAAGGCCGTTGTGCAGCAAAGCAATGACATCAAAGATGCCCTCAACGATCCACAGCTCCTGGACTTCCTGGAGATCAATGGACGGCGGGCACCACCAGTAGCCTTTAGGGGATTGGCCCGGAGCGAATCGGGCTTTCTTCTTGCCGAACCGGTGCGGCTGGTCAATCAGTCGCTCCCAGAACCCGCCTTTCTCCAGGGCAAACCGCACTGTTGCGCTGCCGATGTTCAGCTCGCGGTCCCAGTAGTTCTCCTGGGTGTACCAGCCCTTGACCAACCCCAGGTCGAAGCCGCGGGCGAACTGCAGGTAGGCGTCAGCAGAGGCACGGGGGGCTTCCTGCGTGCTCGGGTAGCGCTTGCTGTAATCGTCGAACAAGTCGTCGAACAGCTCTTTGACATGCCACTGCTCGCCGCACTTGCTCTCGCGGCCGCACTTGATGAACCAGGGCTCGTCCTCCCGTGAGTACAGTTCCTTCTTGCCGCAGCTCGGGCAGGTACCTTTGCGCAGGTACTTCGTGCCTGCCATAGGTTTCAGCCCGTACTGCTCCTGCAGGCGTCGCAGAACTTCGCTGCGCACCTTCTGCTCCATTGGTTTCAAGCTCACTTGGCACGCTCCGTTGCACAGGCGTCGAGCTGTTTCTTCAGCTCGCTGCGAGTACGGCAGATGCCGGCAAGATGGGGCAGGTCCAGCATTACCTTGGGGGCGCGCTGGCCGCTGGGTACATACCGGTAGCGGTCGGAGTACCAGACCTCGGCCATGGTGGTGTCGTATTGGCTGTTGAGCCACTGCAGGTATTGCTTCGCCTGCTGCTCATCGAGCTTGAGTTGAATGGTGATATTGCTCATTTCGGCCACCAATGGAATGCAGTTTCCCCTTACCCACGCGGAACGGGGCATCGGGAAGGGGTTAGTTCGGAATTACTTCGAGGTGTTGCGGTGTTGCTGCAGGCGCCGAGGTAGGTAGCGCGCCGGCACCTGGTACCGTTCTTGGGTGGTGGTATCCAGCAGGATCAGTCGTGCCCGGAAGATCCCGCTGGTGGGGCACACACCCAGGAGCCGCAAGCGCCCAGTGGTTTTGCTTTCGAACTCGGCAACAGCCAGCTCTGCAATGCGCTGCACCAGGTGATCGGGAACCTCAAGCGACTGGCACAGGAACTGAGTGCAGTTCTCGAGAACCTGATGGTCGCCGGCGAGGTGTAGGCCCTCCCGGCGGAACAGGAAGGCCACGGCTGCCTGCTGCATCGCAGCGCGGTAGTCGGTTTCAGGATTCAAGGTCAGGGCTACGGCGTTCATGCGGTGGCTACCTCCATGTCCAGTTGGTCCAGCAAATCGGGAAGATCGTCTGCGGACTTCATCGCCTGACGACGCATCACCACAGGGGCGACCGGCAACCGCACCGCCGGGTTGGCCATGCCGCTCGGGCTCATTTCGTGGGTCATTTCGAACTGGGCTCGCACCGACCAGCCGCAGGCTTCATTGGTGCATTGCAGGTAGGCCACCCGAAGGAAGATATGCGTGCCTTCGCTGGTACGGATGCGCATGCGCTGGCTGCAATGAGGGCAAACGAGCTTGTAGGTGCTCACTGTTCACCCCCTTCACTGTGAAGTTGGATAGTGGCCATCACCTCGGCGTGGCGGGCGGCCTGGTATCGGCTGTGGGCTTGAAGAATGGCCTTGGCCTCGTCTTCTTCTATGACGCCATCGGCAAGGGCCTTTTCGATGATCTGGTCGACCACGCCACGTTTGGCGGCGGTGTTCACCGTGCGGGTGTATAGCTCGACGTTATCCAGGGCTTCAGGCGCAACCAGCGGCACGTACATACCGCCGTAAACGCTGGCAATGAACTCCGGAAGAAACGTAGTGCCGGCATCGCGCTCCAGCAGGTGGATCTGGTCGTAGCTCAGTGGGCGGCTACCGGCGTTCTCGTACACATGATTGTCGAACCGCTTGAGCTCATAACCGAGGCGGGCGGCGGCGCATTCACGGCCACCTGGAAATGCGCAGACCACTGCACTGACCACCTGGCGTAGGGTTTCTAGAACTGGACGCTTCATGTTCTGGTTTTCCTCCATGAGCCAGGGGCTTAATTTGTGGGCGGTGCTTTGATGCCGAGCAGCACGGCAGCGCGATGCGACTCGCCGCGTAGGCACTTTTTCTGTCGATTGAGCACGGCGTATACCGTTGAGGGCGTGAGGTCATGCATTTCCGCCCATTCCTTGGCCGACAACCCTTGGCTGGCCAACCGCTGACGCGCTTGCTTGCATGCTTGCTCGCTGGGGTAGGTGTTGTGCATAGTTCCGTTTCGTGTGATTTCGTGTGATGACAGGGGAAGATTATTCAACAAATGTTGAATCGTCAACTCCTTAAGGGGTCGTTTTGTTGAATATTGGCGAAAGGCTCAAAGAGGAGCGCGCCCGACTGGGGTTCAACCAGGCGGAATTTGCCGCTTTTGCTGGGGTAGCCAAGACCTCCCAGTTCAATTACGAGAAGGGTGAACGGAGCCCGGATGCTGCATACCTTGCAGCGGTAGCTGAGAAGGGAGTGGATGTGCTGTACGTGGTAACAGGTGAGCGCAAGGCGCTTCCGGCAACCTGCTTAAGCCCCGAAGCGACTGAGTTCTTCGAGGTCTATCAGCAGGTGAGTGAATCTGATCGAGAGGTGTTGTTCCGAACAGCCCAGGCTTTCGCGAGATCGCGGGACTAGACGTTGACTGGCGTGGGAACTCTTGGCGTCCCACTCTGGGTAATGTCGGCGCAGCATTGGCAACATTCATAGCGAAGGATGGCTAGGACGGTATGGACACACTGATAGGGATTTTGGTCTTGGCTGCTGCTATTGCAGCGTTTATAGGTATGGTGCGACGCACTAACGCCAAAGGGCGTGAATTGGAGCGCCAAGCGGATAGCAAACCCTGGCTTTCCGATCGTCCGGAGTTACTGACGAAAGAACAGCGTAAGTTAGTCAATCCAATAGGGCGGCAGCCGCGAAAAAGGGAAAGTGGACCTAGGGATGCTCCCCTTGAGCCAAGACCCGCCAAAAAAGCTACCCGAGCCATCCGTACCGGCTGGAGCATGGGGAAGGTAGAGTTCAGCTATGAGGATTCGGCAGGTGATATCACCTACCGAACCGTTACGGTTCATTCCATAACTAAGACTTATCTCAAAGGTGAATGCCATGACCGCCAGGCTGAACGTACGTTCCGCATTGATCGGATTATTGGTGACCTCGTCGACTGTGAAACAGGCGAAATGATGAGTCCTAAACAATGGATAAAAGAAAATGCATTGTAGCGGGTAGTAAGCTAGTGGGTTTCCGGAAGAGCTCTGCTTTGATGTTGGGCTTGAGTTAAATTGTTATAAAGGTTGGGTGTATAAATTTAGCAGTCTCGTAACGGTCTGTTGAGTTGGGGCGTTTTTCTAGGGCGGGTCAGGGTTATGAAAATTCTGGATGATATATGGGCGTCAGTGTCTGGGACGGCCAAATTAAGAGTTAGTGATCCATTTATCGGGACGTTCATTTTTTCTTGGGTGGTTTGTAATTGGAATCATATTGGGTTGCTTTTGTGGGGTGAGGGTAAGGTTTCGGATCGAATAGATACGTTTAATAAATTCATTTCCGGGTCTGAATTTTTTGCCTTTAATACGATTTTTTTTGTCCCGTTAACCTTTGCTGTTTTTTATGTTTTGGCGTTTCCTTGGGTGTCTTTGTTTTTCAAGTTTATATTAAAGGCGGTGGACGGCAAACTTCATGGGCAAGCTGTTGAAACTGAGCTTGAAAAAGTTGAGAAGCAAGAAAGGCTGAATAGGGCAAGGTTGAAATCTGATCCGGATAAGCAGTTTTTAGAGCAAGATTTGAAGTTTGAAATTGATCGTAAGCTTGAAGTGTTAGAGCATTTGAAAGAAAGGACTCGTCGCATAAAAAATAGGGCTGATGAGAGTGCTGCCGCGTTGGCTGAGGCAGAGGCTAAGGCCGCTGAAGCCAAAAGTAAGGCGCGCATTGTTCAGCTTGAAGAGTCTAGTAGAAAAAAGCAAATGGATTTAGAGAAGCAGCGGTTCAATGTAAATGCTGCTAAATTGAAGTCGGCGATGGCGTCGCAGCGATTACCTTCGGCATATTTTTTTATGTCGAAAATTGATGAGAGCTTAAAGTCTGATGGGGTACGTCTTTCCCTCACTGCAGTTGGTGAAGTGGTGGCGGCGATATTTGGCTATAAAGATTTTCAGGCGATCATGGATGATGAGGGTTTTAATAATGATGCCCTGTCCAAGGTCGAATACGTTTATTATGACTCTGAAGAGTTGGCCTCAAAGCTTGAGGGTATAGTGTTCGGTGAGCAGTCTGCAAATGAAGACTTAACTTCTGATCTGCTTTTTGATCACGTTCTTATGATGTTTGAGGATCTCCCTTATATCTTGCTTGATCTAGATGGTTTGGAAGAGAAGTGTGTAGAGTTTTTTGGGGATAACAGGTATTCCATATTGGATGCTGAAGGAGTGTTGGGCGCAATAGCTGAGTCGGATACTATTTTTGATGATGTTGAGTTTGACCATTTAATAACCGTGGTGTATGAGCGTGGGTTTGCTGCGAAAGTTAAAGCATATGCGCAGGGGCATCATAGAAAGGATGGTTCTGTTCAAGGGCGAACAATGAGCATTGTGGTTGATGTCAAAAGTCATCTTAAAGTAGGGAGTAGGGCTTTAGGGGAGTTTGAGTTCTTCGAGGCGAGCGGGACTTTGGACGACTTTCATGAGCCAGAGGATGAAACTGCCAATGGTGAGTTTGAAATTTCCTGATTTTGTTAACCGCGCTGGGCTCTGGTTATCCCCAATGGTAAAGCTCCAGAATAGTCCGAAAGGGCATAGAGACTTGCAGTATAAAAAGTATGCGTAGATTAGGAGGTGGTCGCGCGGAAGCCACCCTCGTCACCCCTAGGCAGTAAAAGCATCAACTTGGAGTGAATGCTCACTGCAATGTGCTGAAAATAGGGAACTCCCGGGTGCACTGGGCATTGATACCAGCGCCCGTCACATGGAAATGGAGTACCTACGATGGAAAACCTTACCCTGTTGGAGTATCGCTTTCTGGAACTGCTGCGAAGCTTGAATGATCAGCAGCGAGAGGATGTGATGAGGATCTTGGAGGCGCTTCGGCAGTCGACGGAGTAAGGCAGCAGTATGGAACCCGGCCAGGCGCCGGGTTTTTTGTGTTCAGGTTTTCTTAGCCTGCAGACGCTTCCATTCCCGATCCACCGCGCGTTTCGCGCTGCCTTTGCTGGCGTACAGATGGGTGAGCCGGAGTGGATTGGCCTGGTCTCCAGCCGAGACTGTCTTTTGCTTTCCGTCCTTTTCGTCGCGGTAGGTCGCGGTAACTCCCGTGTACTCGGCACTCTGCTCGACCAGGTCTTCGATGCCGTCCTGGTCGGGCAGCTTGGATTCAAGATCCAGGCTGGTGGTGAAGCTGTTAGGTGTAAAGCTGTGACGCAAATTGCCACCCAGCCAGATGATGGCGTCGATTTCGGCCTTGACTCCAAAGAGGCTGTAGGTCTGGTCGGGGGTAAGCTCCGGGCGGCCTTTGGCCAGGCTATAGCTAAGCGTCGCAGTGCCGCGCTGTAGGCGTTTCCACTCGGCCCGGGCGGCCTGCAATGCGCTGGCTTGATCGGTGTAGCTGTGGCGCAGCTCTTTAAGGCTGTCGCCGGCGCCGGCGATCGCTTCCTTCTTCTCAGCGCTGTTGACCTCGTAGTAGTACGCCTTGACCCCGGTGTAGCTGTCGCGGTCAGCCTGCAGAAAACGGTGCTGGTCGCCGTCTGCCCGCGTCAGCATTACGTGCGGTAAGGCCTTGCCGCTGGCGGTGGTGCTGTTGCCCGCCGGCATGAACAGCAACCGGCCGGCCTTCACCGCTGAGATGGCGTCGTGCTCCTGGCCCAAGCGGGTCAGCAGGTTGGCGTCGCTTTCGTTGGCCTGGTCCAGGTGCACCAGCTCGATGGCGGCGAGCAATGGGCTAATCACCGGCGCCAGGCCGTGGGCGGCGGCAATGGCTCCGATCACGGTGCCCAGGGCGGTGCTGCTCCAGCTGCGCTCCCGTTTGGTCTTGAGTCCACCCCGCAGATCTGCACTGCGGGCGCGAATGCTGAGAGTGTCCGGGGCGCCACTGTGCTCGGTTTCGTCAACCGTAAAGCTGCCTTTGTCGACCAGGCCTGTATCGCTCCAGCCCAGCCACAACCGGACGGTGGCGCCGCGTGGCGGGATCGCCAGTAGGCCGTCATGGTCGCTGAGGTTGATATCGAGCTGGTCGGCTTCCATGCCGCGGTTGTCCGTCAGCTCGATGCTGATCAGGCGCTTCTCAATCGCTCTGGTAATGTCCTGACCATTGACCATCACGCGGCAGATCGGTTGAGGGTAAGCGGTTGCCTTGCGGTATTGGCTGGCGGCGTCCTGGAGCAGGTTTTCCGCTTGCTCCAGGATGCTCACAGGGCACCCCGCAGCAGACCGCCAACGGCGCCAGTCAGGATACCCAGCTGGTCCACACGTCCGTCATCAATGCGGGTCAGTTTGAGGGTGAACTCGATCCGGCGGGCGGCGCCATCCGAAAAGAACACGGTGCGGTTGTCGCTGAGGGACTCAATCACCCAAAGACCGTAAATTTTCCCGGTGCCCTCCACCAAAGGCCATGCCTTGCCCGTGTCGGCCATCATCCGCAGGGTGTCGAGGCTGAGCGGGCTACCGGCCAAGGCGGGCAGCAAGACGCCTGGCAGGGTGATGCTGTCGTCACCACGCCCTAGAAACTGCCGTGCCGGGTTGGTACCAATGCGCGAGGTGCTGCCGTGGCGCCACTCTGTCTGGCGTTGAAACTCCTGGTACGCGAGCGTTTCCAGGCTGAACACGAACATGCCGAGGGCCATCATCATGGCGGGTTACTCCCCATCGGACAGCGAGCTACGGTTGCGCGCTTGGCTGGTGCGTTGAATTTTGGCCACTTCAGCCGCCACAAGTCGGGCGATGGCCTGTTCATCCATGCCCGCGGCCGGGTGGACGTTGATAACAATGGGGCCCGCTTGGCCGCTTGCTCCGGCACTCTGGCCTCCACCGGGCACTGCAGACAGCGGTGGACGATTATCCATGGTCATGCCCTGGGCGCCGCCGTCCATGGCGAACGCTCCGGCTTCGGTGAGCTGCTGACTCAAGCTCTTTACTGCGCCCAGCGGCCCGCTTTGGCTGCCTGCCAAGCCTTGCTCAAGACCAGCCATGGTGTATCCACCCAACTCGGCAAAGACGCGAGAGGGCGAATGAATGCCGAGCTTTTCCTTGAACCAGCCAATCGTGGATTCCCCGGCACCGGTAATGGCTTCCTTGACCGCGCCAAGCTTGCCGGTGATTCCCGAAATCAAGCCATCGATGAGCATGCCGCCGAAGCCAGTGAACTGGGTGGGAAGTTCAACGTTGAAGTAGTTCATCACTGCCGCGAAGGCGCTGTAGAACAGACCGATCGGGCTGAAGTTGGTGATCAAGCCGAGAATACCGGTCAGCCCTGAACTGAACCCAGCCTGGACCTGCGCCCATAGGCTGAGGAAGAACGCCTTGATTGGCTCCCAGTACTTGTAGATGAGGAAGGCCGCGCCAGCGATCGCCATGACGGCAAGACCGATTGGGTTCATCAACAGGGCGCGACCGATGAACAACACCGCCTTGCCAACCCAGAGCAGGGCCGTGCCCAGCCCCTTGAAAGCCGTCACGGCTCCGAGGCTCTTGATACCGACCAAGGTCATGGCGTAGCGCACCATGGCAAACGGGCCGAGCATGCTGGCCAGCATGATGGAAATGCCGCCACCTGCAGCCAGCAATATGGCCAGGCCTGCTGCTGTCTTGAAAATGGCAGCGGTCAGCACAGGGTTGGCGCTCACCCATTCCTTGACCTTGACTGCGACGCCGCCGATGCCGTTGATCAGCTCCTTGAGCTGAGGTGCGATGGTGGCGCCGATCTCGGCCATGGCGTTGGTCCAGCTACCCTGGGCGGCTTCGAGGGTATTGGTCAGGGTGCCAAGCTGCTCGTTGACGCGTGTGCGCAGGTCGGCCTGGTTCTGCAGCTTTTGTTGTATTTCCTGGTAGCCACTGAGCCCCTTTTCCATCATGGCGTTGACCACCGTGATGGTTTCACCGTCATCGCCAAACAACATTTTCATGGTGGATGTACGGTCTTCGTCGTTCAGACCTTTAAGCTTTTCGATCTGAGCGAACAGGTTTTCCAGCCCTGCAAAGTTACCTTTGTCATCGGTAAAATTAAATCGAATGGCCTTGCCTTCTATGGCCATGACTTCGTTGACATCCTTGACGCCGTCTTTGTCTAGTCCTGCCTGAAAAATTTTGCGGAATGCGTTACCCGCGGAACCGCCCTCCATGCTCTTCTGATCCATCATCACCAGGAGGGGGCCGAGCTCGTTTGCAGCTTCAATTCCCGATTTCTTGATAACGTCCATGACCGGGGCGATTTTACTGAACCCCTGCATCATGTTGGTCGGATCAACGCCGCTATAGAATCCGCGCTGAATGGTGTCCATCAGCGCCATCATGTCTTTTTCCGAAGTGCGGGTCGCATCCTGCATTTTGGCCGCAAACTCGGCGGCTTCTTCCACGGGCATTTTCAGCTGGACGCCAAGATAGGCGGCTGCTTCACCGGTACCGCCGAGAATGCTCTGCGCGCTCAGGCCCTGGCGACGCAGCATGGTCATCATGTTCTGGAAGTCTGCCGTGGTACCCGGCAGGCGATCGCCCAGACTGACGGCCAGATCGCTGATCTTCTGGAAGTCCTCGGGGACTTTGCCCAGGCCGTCCATCATCGAGACTTTCAACTGCGTGGCCGCGTCCTCAGCAGGTGCGAAGGCATCGACCATGCCCTTCAGTGGGCTGGCCAGGGCGTAGCCGCTTGCGAGCCCTGCAGCACCGCCTGCAGCCATACTGCCCGCAACGTGCTGGGCTTTCTCGAACTTGGCTTTGGCGGCTGCCGCCTGCCGCGTTTGTCGACTTAACGCCTCCATGCGGCTGGTCTGGTCGCTGATCGCCTGGTTGGTCTGAACGATGCGTTGCCGTAAATCCCGCTCATGCTGGCCGAGATTGCGGGTGCTGATGCCTGCGCTGTTCAGCTTGTTGCGCATGCCCTGGAGCTGGACCTGCTGCTCCTGGTGCTGCTGTTTGAGCCGGGTTGCTTCACGAATCGCGGCCTTGAGGTCGCGGGTCATCTGCCGGGTCGGCACGCTGGTACCGGCCAGGTCCTGGCCGAGTGACTTCACGCGGTCGCGGGCGGCTTGCAAGGCGGTACCGGTTTGCTCGCTGGCAGCGCGCAGGGTGCGCCAGCTGCTGACATCGCGCTGCTGGTCCTGCAGCACCTTCAGCTGATCGCGGGACTCCTTGAGCGCTCGGCCGAGCCCGACACTTCCTTGGGTGATAGCGCGAATGGGACGTGTGGCGCGGTCAATGGCCTGGAGTACCACTTCCATCTTCAGGCTATTTGCCATGCGTTTGCTCCCAGCGTGTGATGGCCCGTTCGCGCCAATCCATCAGTTCAGAAAGGGGCAGCGGATCCATGTCCGCAGGCCCCCAGTGAAAGACGATGGCCAGGTCAGCCATCGCGTCGTCTACGCAACGAGGGCAGCTTCTCTGTCCGACTTCTTCAGCAAAAAACTGCCGACCACCACGCCGCACTGGAGCAGGTCAGCGGGATCCATGCGGCCGATCTCGATGTCAGTCAGGGTCGGGGTGGTGATGCGTGGCAGGACCTTGCGCAGTGACAGCACGTCCATTTGGGCCAGGTCGATCAGGCTGACGCCGCGCAGTTCACCGCTGGCGGGCTTGCGAAGAGTGATGGTCTCGATCGACGTCTCTCCTCGAACGATGGGGGTGTCGAGGGTGATGGTCTCTTCGTTGAAGTTCTTGGCCGGTTGGGTTTGTTCGGTGGTCTTCATGAGGTTGCTCCTTGGTGCTGACGAGGCTGCTGGCAGGAAGACCAGCGGCGGTTGGTGTTAGATGCCGATGGCCTTGCGGTGCTCTTCGAGCATGTCCTTGCCGTCAACGACATAGATGAAGTTGAGCAGGTCGATCTCGATGATTTCTTCGCCGTCCACGGTGAGCTTGTAGTAGGTGAGGGCGGAGGTGATCTTGTGTTCGGTGTCTTCACCAGGTTCGGCATCGCCGAAGTCGACTTCTTCATGACGGCCGCGCATGACGATTTCCACCGCGCTGACTTCGCCCGTGTCATCACGCTGAACGGACGCGGCGAAGCGCAGTTGCACGGCATCCACGCGTACTGCAGCGAATTGGCGCAGGGCGATTAGGTCCCAGCCGCCGAGGGTCCACTCCAGCTGAATACCGTCGTCGCTGTGGCCGAGGTCGACCTTGACTGGGCCTTCCATGCCGCCGCCCCGGTAGGCTTCGAGTTTGCGGCCGAGGGTGGGCAGGGTGAGCGACTTGGCCACGCCCAGGTAGCTGTTGCCGTCGTTGAACAGGTTGAGGTGCTTGAGTTTCTTGGGCAGGGCCATGGTCGGGCTCTCCTACGGCGCGGCCGGGGCCGCGCGGGCAAATGGGATCAGGCGTTGACGGCGGCAGCGAACTGCACCAGGTGGCGGTCGGTGATGCGCTGGCGCAGCAGCAGGTTCTCCAGCGGCGGTACCGGGGTGTAGTCGTAATCCAGGTACAGCTTGCCGGCCTTGAGGGTGTCCTTGTCGTTGGCAGCCTCGTCGTACCAGCACTCACCGCCCAGCAGGTAACCGTTGCGCACCAGCTCGCGCATCTTGGCGTTGATGCCTTCGACGATGTCGCGGACCAGGCTCGGGTGCATCGGCTTGTCGACCGCCCAGAAGTGCCCCTCGGCCATGGTGTCGGCCAGCACCTGGGCCGAGCGGGTGTAGTTCTCGAAGGCGAACAACGGGTCGTCCGAGCAGGTGCGCGAGCCCCAGAAGCGGAAGCCTTCGCGGCGGATCAGGGTGGTGACCTCGTCGGCGTTCAGCAGGCCGGCATCGGTGGCGGGGTTCTGCAGGTCGAAGAAGATGTCTTTGGACAGGCCCGACACACCGTTTACCGGCACGTTGGACAGGGTCTTGTGCCAGCCGACCTGTTCGTCGAGCTTGGCGCGCAGGCCCAGGGCACGGGCTACCGCGGCGGCAGGTTGTGCGCTGCTGGTGACGGTGTCCCAGTTGATGAAATCGGGCCAGATCAGCATCAGTTCACGGGCGCCGAAGCCCGCGCGGTAGGCCAGTGCCTCCGACACAGTCGCGCAGTCAAAGCAGTTGGCGTAGGCAAAGCCTCGCAGCTTCTGGGCAATGGCCACCAGTTCGGTGGTCACGGCCAGGTTGTCGAGACCAGGTACACCGAGGATGCGCGGTTTGACGCCGAGCTGGGCCTCAGCAGCCAGCAGTGCCTTGAGACCGGTGTACTGCCCTGTAGGAGTGACGCCGCCTACGATGTTGGTGGTGGTTTCCGCCTCTGTTGCGCCTTCGGCGACCCGCACCACGACGGTGACCGGACTGGCCTGGTCGGCGATCGCGTCCAGGCTCTTGGCCAGGGTGCCCGCTTCACCGGCTTTGCCGGAAGCGGTGAGCACATCGGTCAGCAGGACGGGTTTGTTCAGCGGGAAAACGGTGGCGTCGGCATCCTGCGCAGTGCAGACCATGCCCACCACGGCAGTGGCGACGGTGCGAATGGGGCGGGTGCCCTCGTTGATTTCGAGGACGCGTACACCGTGATGGTAATCGGTGGCCATGGGAGTGTGCCTGTGCAGTTGAATGACACTGCACAGGCTGCCGCGCGCGTGTTGGATCGGCGAGGGGCGGAGCTTGTAACGCGACTACTTACAAGCCGCAGGGCGGGTTATTGGGCGTGCTCGGCAATCCAGGCCGGCGCTTGGGGACGGTGATCTGCATCGGGGAACTGCCCAGCAACAGGCCAGTCACGCAGGCTCTTTCGGTAGGCGTACAGTTCGGCACGTTGCTCGGCGCTGATGGGATAGTCCGGCATCACCAAAAAATCAGTAGCCGCAATCTGTGCGTTCCGCCACATGCGTTCCGCGGCATGTGCCGCCTCAAGCTGCGCGGCCTCATCCAGCGCCCAGTCAGCGCCATCCCAGGTGTAAAACGGGCCGGGCTTCGGCGCCTTGGTCACCCCATCAGGCAGAGGGCCAAACGCCTCATGGGCCATCGGTCTACCGTCTGCGGTGCTGTAGACGATACCGCGATGATCCGCCAGCAACACCGGCTCGCCTTCCTCCAGCACCCACACAAAGCCCTCGGCGGGAGCAACCAGCTCGGCGTCCAACTGAATGGCCTCCTCGGGCACCTGTTCGCCGATCCCCGGCACTACAGGCAGCGTAATGGGGCCAAAAAGAACGCCACCCAGCCCAACCAAATAAATTGCAGTCATAGATACCTCAGATCAGTTTGATTCGACCGGGATAGGCAATGTTGCGCGGCCTGGTGACGCCGCCGTGGTTGATCAACTCCCCGTCTGTCAGTGTGCCGAGTGGCATTGAGGTGGTAGTTAGGAATTTCACGGAGGCACCGGCATAGTCGGTGAACGGCGCTGTATCCATGCCCAGTTGCTGCTTCTGGGCATAGATGTTCGTGGCAAAGACAATGTCGTCGCCGAGGCTGTTGTCCCCTTGCACCAGCGAACCTTTTTGCCTTGAGCCAGCGACACGCCCAGGGTCAACCCCTCGTGACTCATCGAGCATCCGCACGAACTCGCCACGGGCCTCGGGGCTGCGGAAGGTTGTCTCCCCGTCGCCGGACGTCCAACACCCTTCATTGCCAGCGCGTAACGCTTCAGTGGTCAGCATCCCAGAGGCTTGTGCGTGATCCCACAGCCACGGCCATTCCGCTCGGTTGTAGGTATGGCCCATGTGTCTACCCCAGCCACCCGGCTGAAACACGGTAGTCGTTTCGAACACCGACCGCCCCAGAGGGGTGTTGTCATAGCGCGCAATAGGCCACCAGTTGCCCGCGCCATCACTGCGCAAATGCCACCAGTCGCCAGATCCCATCAGCACGAAGAACGGATAGCCTTCAGCGCGCAGATGGGTGTGGCATTTGATCTTGTCGGTTCCGCTCGCCCGCACAACCAGCCGGTTACCGCCGTTATCCGTGCGCCGCACCAGATAGTCACGAACGCCCAACGCGGCATTGTTGGCCGGCAGCGTGTAGGTTCGAGCGCCAGCGGACGCGTCCAGCAGGAGCATGCCGGTATGCTGGGCATTCAGCACAGTGTCAGTATTCAAACTGGTCACGCTGCCCCGAAGCTGATATTGCGTATGCGGGTCAGACTCCTGCAGGTGCGCCGCAAGAGATGAATCAACATACTGCCGCGTAGCCAAAACGACCGCCGGGTCAATCTTCAGCTGCACATTGGCCGTGCTGGTGACGATGATGTTCAGGCGCACCACCTGAGTCTTGCCGGTGCCCTGACTGAGCAATGGCTTGAAGCTCGGTGCGCAGTTGGCCACCGCCACCAGATCGCCGTCGCTGTCGTAAAGGCCAATCTCCCGAATCCACCAGCCGCCCACGTCCGGCGGAATCACCTGTTCGGCAATGATGATGCTCGCATTGGCGGGATCTATCTTCAGCTGATTGAGCGGCGCACGGCGGCGCTCGTTGATCAGTCTGGTTTGAGTGCGTGACGGAATTGGATCGGTACCGTTTGCGTCACCCACACCCAGTTGGGAAAAGGTCCAGGGCACACCCATGGCGTCCGCGTTGGCCTGCTTGGCCTCACCCGTAGCAGTGAGGATGGCAAAGAACTGGCTGTTTTGATCAGTCATGGATAAACGTCCAGGGTCTCGATGGAGTGTTCACGGCCTACTGGGCCGAATGTGCCTGTCACTTCGATGTCTCTTGAGAGTGGGGGGTAAACGTCAATTTCGTCGCCTTCGTACTGGGCTACCGCCAAGCGCAAGCGCCCGCTTGTGCCAAGGGTGATGGCCAGACCGGTCAGATGCCTGGTCAGCGGCCGTGCGTCATCGATCAACCAGGTGAGCTCTTGGTACATCTCTTCGGTGATGCCGGTATCCAGCACGCCGATCTTCAGTGCGAACGTTCCCGGAATACCTTCAGGTACGGTCTGGAACCATTCGACAACCTCGATCAAGTACCCAAGAGGCTCGACGACCCGGCGCAGCGCACCGATGGTCCCTTTACGCGAATGGATGAAGTGCGACGAGCGGATGGCCGATCGCTTAGCTGCCTCGGGCCAGCGGCTGTCCCATCGATCGACCGAAAATGCCCAGGCCAGATAGGGCAGCAACTGCAACGGACAACGGTCCGGGTTGAGCAGGTCGCGCAGCGGCACAGGTACCCGTTGCAGCTGCGCCAGCGCCTGAGCGGCTTGGCGCTCCAGGGGCGTGGCATTACTCGGCAACAGAGTCATGGCTCGCTGCCTTGGGAAAGGGTAATGCTGGTGCAATAGGGGGCTTGGGCACTTGTGGCATTCAGGTCAACCCAGTCGTCGAGCTCGACTTTGCGCACACCCTCAACGTGCAATGCAGCATGGATCGCAGACTCTGAAACCTGCATGCCAAGACGGCGCCGTTGATGGGTGTAGGCCCGTAGCTTCTGCTCGGCGGCAGCGAGAATCGGCTCGGCTTCCGGGCCCTGGGTTTTCAGGAACAAGCGCGCATTGACTTGGTACAGCAAAATCTCGGCGCCTTGGACGGTCAAGCGATCGGCAACCGGTCGGCGGTCCTCATCATTCAGGTAGGTGCGTACCACGTCGAGCAAGGCAGGGCTGGCGGTTCCGTCGCCGGTGATCGATTGAACGGTCACCACTGCCACCGCCGGTGATGGGCTGTCGGCGGAAGCGTCGGCGACTCGGCCGTCAGCGCCGCGCGCATGGAAGATGTAGGAGTTTCGCGGCCCGGCAGTACTCAATCCTTCGAATGCCATCTGTGCGCGTTCGCGCAGGGCATCGTCACTTTCTTTCTCTTCGGGGATCGGCGGCACAGCCGTTGGGTTGGCCTGACGGATCACCAGGCGTTGAACGTTGAAGTTGGCTGCCACCTGGTCGAGGTCATTGCCACGGGCTGAGCTGAGCATGACTGCACGCGACGCCTCGTTGACCCGCTGACGCAAAACGGTCTCGCGGTAGGCACTTTCTTGCAGCAGCTTGGTGAGCGGCTCGGATTCCAGTTCCAGGGTGGCGGCGATCGCTGCCCGTTGATCTTCTGGCCAGAGGGAGACGGCGTAGGCTTTGCGTTCGCTCAGGATCAGCTCGTAGTCGATTTGCTCCACCACGTCAGGCTGGGGCAACTGAGACAGGTCAATGGGGGTGAAAATTCTGGTCATGCCGTAGCCCCCAAGGTGAGCGGAACGCGCAGGCTAAAGGGTTCGTTCGAGTCGGCGAGGGCCCCTTCGACGTCGAGGATCGCCTGTCCGGCTATCTCGCCCAAGCTGAGCTGAACACGACTCAGGCGGATACGCGGCTCCCAACGCATCAGCGCGGTCGCGGTGGCGGCGTAGGCCTGCAGGCGAGTGGCGCTGTTCAGCGGCCAATCAATCAGGTCAACCAGTTGGCTACCGTACTCCCGGCGCATGACGCGGCTGCCGAGCGGTGTAGTCAGGATGTCGGCAATGGACTGCACCAGGTGCTGGCGATCGGCGATGGTACGACCGGTGTTGGCGTTCATGCCGATCATGGGACAGGCGCTCCAGAGTTGCCCGGCCCCGGTGTAACGCCAGAGGTGCGGTGCTTGACCAGGCTGATGCCGTTGGCGCCGGCGACCACATCCTCGGACACGGTGACCTTGCCGGTTACGGTCTGGTTGCCCTCTTGGGTGTAGTCGCCGGTGTGATTGATAGGGCCAATGATGTTGATGCCGCCGGTGCTGGTCAGATCAGTGACGCCGCCCTCTGGCAGGATGGCGCGCAGCCGGTGGTCGATGCTGTCGTACTCGATCACTGCGCCATCGCGGTACGTGCGGCGGTGTAGGCCTTCGCGGTCGCCGTTGGCTGGGATCAGATCGCTGAATAGCCCGGTAATCGCTATGCCCTGGGCGAGTAGTCCCGATGGGCTCAGCAGCACGACCTGCTCACCCACGGTGGGCGGGTCCCATTCGCGATCGGCACCGGCGCGCAGGCTCAGCCACGGGCGCCAGGCGGTGACGATACTGCCGCTTTTCACCTTTACGCGGGGCGGCTGCATCTGGACCGCTTCGATGGTACCGAGGCGGACAAGGTTTTCGATGAGGCGAGCGAGTTCGGCGATGTTCATGCCGCTGATGCTGCGATGCGCGCGCGTGAAGCGCACGGCGCGCGGTTTGTATTGAGCCTCGCTACAGCGGCAGGGTCAGCGGGTGAGGTGATCGAGCAGGCGGTCGCGGATCAGTTCGAGGTCCTGATCACTGAAGCCCAGCAGCTCACGGCGTTCGTATTGGATATCGGCCGTGCCCTTGCCTGGGCGATCGCGCAAGCCCTCCTGGTGGACCCTGGCGATCCGTGTCGTGCGCGCCAGGAAACCAATGGCGATTGAGTTCGGCGTGCTCTGCAGCTTCAGGTGCTTGGCTTGGCGTAGCTTGGTGAACATCTGCCGCTTGATCCGCCCGGCCTTGCCACGCAATTGACGTGGCTTGCGCTTGGCATAGGGCGTGCCGTCCGGGTTGCGTTGCGCCGCGATGCGTTGTTGCTGGTTGCGACGCAGGTCCCGGGCGATTTCCTGATTGAGCTTGCGGCGGGCACCGGGCTCCAGTTTGGCGAGCAAGGCGCCGGCCCAGTCCTCCAGGGCGTGAAGATTGTCAGTCATGACGGTTCGGCTGCGGGCTGGCGATATCGCCGCCATCTCGGGCGGAGCTCTGCCAATCGGCGAGGAGTTCGTCGCCGGCGTACAGCTTCCAGGCTCCGGCCGGCAGGTATGGTTCGAGCTGGGGCTCGTTCGGGTGGCTGGTCTGCAGGGTACCGTCGTCCAGCTTCTTGACGATCACCCGCTCGGTGAGGGGAAGCTCGATCGACAAATCGACCTTGCTGTTGTCCAGGATGTCGGCCTCGAACTTGATGGCTTCCTTGCCCTTTTCCAGGTTGGCGAGCAGTTCATGCTGGTTGACCATTAGCCAGGCCAGCAGCGGGATCATCAGGGCATCCGGGTGCCCGGCAAAGTCAGTCAGTATCACGTTGAGGGTGTACGCGTACTCGAACGACAGACCCACCGCGGCGGTGCTGCGGACGGTGCCGTTGTCGATGAACACCAGCAGACGGTCGGGGTCATTGCGCAGTGCCGGCACGGCGGCGAGCAGATGGTTGCGCAGGGATTCGGGCTTGTTCATGGCTTCGGGGTTTCCTGCTGGGCCTGGTACACCGTATCGACCTGGGCGGCGCAATCGGCCCATGCTGCCTCTACCATTTCCACGTCGCGCAGCAGCTCGCCGTTAGCGGCTGGTTTCGCTGCTGGCAGGCTGCAGGGCACGACGACTGGACAGCCACTGACGATAACCTGCGGCTCCGGTGATGGCGGGGCGCTCGCGCAACCGGCGAGCAGCAACAGGCAAAGGCTGGCGGGACCAATCGGCGAGTTCAGCGTTTTCATGTTCGAGCTCCTGGATCTGGAGGAGGCTGGCGGCCAGGTCCTGGCGCAGCTGGTTCTGTGTGAGTCGAAGGGAGGCTTGGGCGGCGCGCTCGGCCTGCACTTCGCCACCCAGGCGAACGATGGTGGCGGCTTGGCGATCACTGCGTTCCTTGAGTGTTTGCAGGCGTTCTTCGGCATTGGCGGATCTGGCTTTCTCCACCTGAAGGCGCTGATGCTGCCCCCAGAACAGCAGGGCCAAGACAGCCGCGGCTGCGACTGACAGCCCCCACTGGCGCAATGGGCTCATGCCCGGTACCAGCCAGCGGCGTTCATCGTGGCCACGTCCAGGCGTCGGACGTCGGCCATGACTACCAGACACTTCACCCCTGGGCACGCCAGATGTAGGGCTTCGGCGAAGGCCTGGGCGAGTTGGTGGTCAGTACCTTCGGGCAGTACGAACACGTCGCTGTCCTGGGGGCTGTGCTTGTGGATCTGGGCAATGTCGAGCATGTGAACTCCTGGACCGTTGGTTGTGGGTCACGCGGCGTCGAGGGTGCAGCCACAGTCGGCGTACCGTTCGTAGGCACGTTCGAGCTTCACGTCGTACAGGTTCCGGGCGTAGGCGGGGCCGTTATAGAGCTTGGCGAACTGCGCCCACTTCTTGCCCTTGAGGGCTTTGTGCAGCGCAGGCTCGGCTTCAATGAAGCGGACGAAAGCGTCGAACTGCTCGTTCTCGTCCTGGGACATCCGGGTCACAAAATCGGCCAGACTCGGATAGCCCAGGCGCTCCCAGTGGTAACCCATGATCTGGAAAGCGCCCCAGCTGGCTGACTCGTCGGCGCGTTGTGCATCGAGCATGCGGGCTTGTGCCAAGCGCTGGTGCTCGCCTGCTCCACCGATGTAGCCGCCGGGCCGTGGGTTGACCAGGTGCGGGTGCGAAGCGGCCAATTCGTCAGCGTGATGCTTCAACTCAGCGACGATATCGCCCTCATGCCGAGGCATCGCCAGGCGGTTGTACATGACGTGCCGCTCGAAGAGGATCTTCGGTTTGCCGTTGGCCAGGAAACCCTTGCCCTGACTCTCCACCTCGTTGACGGCATAAATCGAGGCGAGCTCGACGTCTAAACGCTTGGCGCCGGCCAGCAGAGTGGCGTTGCCCAGGAGCAGCCGACAGTCACCACCGAGCAGTGCGGACTGGGTTTTCTCCCCAGCAATACCATCGTCGACCAGACCGGATCGGGCCTGGAAGGCACGCACGGCCTTTTCGGTGGCGTCGCCGAAGTCACCATCGACGGCCAGAGTCGGTTTGGCGCCGGCTTGGTTGAGCTGTTTTTGCAGCAGGCTAACGGCTTGGCCACGGTCGCCGTGACGCAGGGTAGGGGTCATACGCTTGGCCTCAGCAGGGCGGCGACATTGCCGCGCGATCGATAAATCAGGGTGCACAGCAGCACGGCGGTAACGGCCTGCCACAGGCTGACTGGTGGGCGGTACAGCAGCAGTTCAAGGCCGCACATGCACAACGCGGCACCGAACAGGCTGGCCAACAGTGAAATTCCGCGCCGGTACCGGGCACTACCCCGGCTGTAACAGGCCAGCCGCAGGGCACCGAGCAAGTAAGCGCTGGCGGTGATCAGCGGAATGATCAGGGTGATGATGGACATTTCAGCTCCCCCCTCTGATGCGGCGCAGGATCTCGAACAGGTCGGCCTGCTCGACCCAGAGCATGGCCTTGATGCTGATCGGGATTACCACCAGGGCGCAGGCAAAGGCGGCGCCGCCGCTGTTGATGAACGGAACGACCTTCAGGCCGACCGGTGCGAACAGATAACCCACACCAGCCGAGAGCAACAACGAGCCCAAGCGCTGCCAGGTCTTGAGGTCGCGCTTGATGCTGGTAACCACCCAGGCACCGAGGAGGGCACCGAACAGTGCTTCACCATCAATTTGCGGCACTGCAGTGGCGAGACCAAGGCCCATCAGCAGGCCGGTAATGGAGCTGGAAGTCGGATCAGCCATGGTTCGGGGTCCTTTGATTGGCGGCGGTCAGTCCCATAGGTTCACCACCTGGCGTTGTTCAACTTGGGGCGCGGCAGCGGGCAGGGTGACCTGTGTGCCGTGCGGAATGATGGGGCCGTGGTCGGCCAGGCCGGGGTTGGCGTCGAGGACGGTCTCGGTGACACCGGCAGTGCGGCCGTAGTAGCGCCAACAGATGGCGTCGACGGTGTCGCCCTGGTTGGCAATTACAGTGGGCATCACAGCAGCTCCACAGTGGTGTGGCTGATACCAAGCAGCGAGCGCAGGGCCTTGCGGCCATCGCGGCGCAGCTGGTCGGCGGTGGTTTCTTCCTCGGTGACCTTCTTCTCGCCGCTGTTGGTGGCATCGAAGCTGCTGTAGCGCTCCACCAGTTCGGCCAGGGCGTTGCAGTAAATGACGCGGCGATAGAGGTGCAGATTCTGGCTTTCGCCTTTGATCTTTTCCGCGGGCACGTCAGCCAGGCTGTTGAAGCCTTGGGCGATCTGGGCATCACGGAAGCCGGCAAGCTCCCGGTTGGCCTCGATCATGGCATTGACGGCGGCGACTTCCAGACGGTCGTCGGTGACGGCATCGGTAATGCGCATGGCGGCGCGCAGGTGCTGGCCGTTGATCTCAGGCCAGAAATCACCATTGCTGATCGGGAAGGCGGTAGTTGGAACACCGCCGGCAATGAATCCGCTCATGCTGGTCGCTCGAATAGGTCGGCGGTGGTCGGGACTTCACAGCTGGGCCAAGGAGTAAACCTGCTGATCCGCCCCGAGCCGCCGGGTGCGTGGGGACGCTCGGTTAGCCGGCAGTGCCGGCGTGTTTCTTGAGGAGGCGCTCGGCGCGCTCCAGATCTTTCTTGCCACCGCAGCTGCTGTGCAGCTCGATCGCTCGTTTCAGCAGGTCGACACCGGCTTGCAACTGGCCCGGTTGCCCAGGGAGCTCATCGGTGATGTCCTCCACGGTGGCGCGGCCGAGCGCCAGGATCAGCTTTGCGCGGGCTTCGTCCGGCATGTCCTGGTCTTCGGTAAGTGTGGCGGTCTCGGTCAGGATCTCCCGCGGGAAGGTGCCACCGGCTTTTTGCGCTTTGAGGGCGGCAGTGGCTACTTCCTCGGCCACCAGGCAGCCAGTGGTGCGGTTGAATCGGTCGGGCATCAGCAGACCGTGTTTCAGGACGTATTCAGCAACCTGCAGACCACCCGTAAAGTCGCCGGCGTCGAAACGCCAGACCATCAGGGTGGTGAGCACATCGTCTTGGGCGCCCTGGCCAGCCGAGAGCACGCCGTCAACATAGGGCACGTATTCCGGCAGCATCTCGGCCTTGAGCTTCGCCTTGCCCTCCCGGGACTGCACCTGTTTCAGGCGGAACTGGTCCTGCTGCAACTTGGCAAGCATCACCTCGTAACCGGTGGCGCCATCCATCAGGGCGGCAGGGGCGACGGCTGCCGCCTCCTGGGCTGTGCGTTTTCGCAGCTGGGTGCGTTGGGCAAGGGTCAGGCTCATGGCTTAAGCCTCACTCGGGGCCGGGTAGGTCATGGCTTCGATGTTTTCAACCAGGGCCACGGCACCGAAGTCTTCAATGACGTAGGCGTCATTGCTGGACTGGTAGTCGGCGATACGGTCGAACTCCGGTTCGTCCTTGATGTGTCGACGGCGGGCGCCTTCCTGCCAGTAGATGGAAAGGTTCTTGAGGAAGGTGACCATTACGGTGCCTTCGGGGAAGAACGGGGCATCGACCACCGGCAGGCCGCCGAGTCGCGCGCGGCTGACGATTTCCTGAGCGGCGTTCTCTTCCTGGTTGGACGCGGCGCCTTTTTCAACGGCCTTGAGCAGCTTCTCGTGCATCAGATCGCGGCTTACCAGCACGACCAGGTCGGGGCGGGAACGATGCCAAGGCGAGAGCAGTTGGATAGCATCGAAGACCAGGCCGTCGATGGTCTGATAGTCGCCGCTGATCTCGGTATTGACGCCGGCCACCTTGATGACCTTGGTACCGCCGACGGTTACCTTGCCCGAACCTTGCACGCCTTCGTCGATGACTTGTGCAGGGGCAGAAGTGCGGATCTTCTGCAGCCAGCCGATGTTGACGTCCTGCAGGAGCGGGTTGGTGGCACGGTCGGTGGCTACCGCGGCGGTGGTGCCGTTGAAGCCGATCATGATGCGGTCGAGTGCTTGGCGATCGACGATGGCGTTGGTCAAACGCACCTGGAAGTCGGGGAACTTAGCCCAGGCATCGAGCAGCGAGTAGGGGAACGCGGTGTCGAAGTTGGTCTGCTTACAGGTGTAGCTGTCCTTGGTCAGTTGGGCGACATTGGCCGGGTTTCGACGGTTACCGCCGGCGGTGTTAGTGCGGCTGGCGACCGGGCCATTTACGCCAGCGAGCAGTGCTTCGCCTTCCTGATCGTTGACGCCGATCAGGTTGATGGCCTTGAGGAACAAGCTGGATTCCTGCATGGCACTTTCCAGCGTTTGCTGCACGCTGGGGGCGACGTTGAACTTCTCGGTGGCGCTGGCCACGCCATTGAGCAGAGCGATCTGCGCGGCCAGGGCGGTGAAAACTAGGCGGGTTGCGTTACGCATGGGGTGTTCTCCGGGGGCTAAGTTGGGTCAGAACTGGGTCAGCACTTTGCCGTCGCCGCCGGTGACGGATGGGCGATGCTTGTGACTGTGGTCTTCGGTTTCACCCAGGCGCTTAACCAGGTCGGTGAACTCTTTTTCCAGCTTCTCGAACTTGGTTTGCAGGTCCTGGCGGGCTCTCTGTTCAGCAGCGAAGGCGGTCGCTTGCTCGCTGCCATGGGTGGCCAGGCTTTCGATCAGTTCGCCCAGGGCGGCGAAGCTGGCGGCGTCCTTGCCATCCTTTTCCTTGCTCTTGCCGAGGAGTTCGCCAACTTTGTCCTTCAGCGCTGCGAACATGCCGGGGGTGTCGGTGACCTCCTCGAATTCCAGAGGGGTCTCTTCCGCAGCGGTGAACAGGTTGTCCTTGTCCTTTTTGCGGTTGGCAAAGGTGCCGTGTTGAGCACTGAAGGACAGCGCTTCGGTACCGAGGCTGGCCGGTGTGTCGGTGATGGCGAGGCCGACCAGGTAAGCCTTGCCGCTGTCGGCGAACTTCGGCTGTACCTCGATCGAGGTGTAAATCTTCTGACCGGCTTTGTTCAGGGCGAGCAGGGCGGCATTGGGCTCCAGCTGACCGAACAGGGCCAGCTTCTTCACGCCAGCAATCTCGACCTCTTCGGCTTTCAATGCCAACACGTCGCCGTAGGAGCCGAACTCACCCGCTGGCAAGTAGCTCTTGATGTGCTCGCAGTTGATCCGCGCGCCGTAGGTGTTTGGGCTGTAGGTGCTGGCCATGTCCTCGATCCAGCTGCGCTCGATGGTGCGACCGTCAGTGGTGGCGCCTTCAACGGCGATGCGAGTCCATTTGGAGCGGAATTTCTTGGCTGGGGTGTCGGTTTTGCCGGCCATGCTGGGAGTCCTCATTGCGGTGGCGTTGTGCCTGGCGATGAGGGCATGGTCGGCATCGCGCGATGGCGCGGCAACGTGGGGGAGTTGTAGCGGGGAGGCCTACAGGGCACGGAGATAGGGCCGCGCGCGCGCGAACGGCAGCATCTGCGGCATGAACGCTATCGTCGACCTACCTACCGATCACCGCCGGCATGCCAAGCACCTGTATTGGCAGGGCTACCGCGTGTGCGAAATCGCCGAGCTGATCGGCGAGAAGGAGAAAACTCTTCACAGCTGGAAGACCCGCGACGAATGGGACCGGGCCACGCCTTTGCAGCGAATCCAGGCGGCTACCGAGGCGCGCCTGGTGCAACTGCTCCTCAAGGACCCCAAGTCGGGAACGGATTTCAAGGAAATCGATCTGCTTGGCCGGCAACTGGAGCGGCAGGCCCGGATCCAGCGCTACCAGGAGGGCGGAACCGAGACGGATCTCAACCCTGAGCTGGCCAAGCGCAACGCCGGGGAGAAGCGTAAGCCCAAACGCAACGACATCCCAGAGGAACTGGTCGAGAAGCTGGTCGAGGCATTTCTAGAAGGGTGCTTCGACTACCAGAAAGATTGGTACCGGGCGGGTAATCAGCGCACCCGTGCCATTCTGAAAAGTCGGCAGATCGGGGCAACCTTTTACTTTGCCCGGGAGGCCTTGATCGATGCGCTGACAACCGGGCGCAACCAGATTTTCCTGTCGGCCAGCAAGGCCCAGGCGCATATCTTCAAGGCCTACATCCAGGCGTTCGCCCGCGAAACGGTTGGGGTTGAGCTCACCGGCGACCCGATCATCTTGCCCAACGGGGCTGAGATGCATTTCCTCGGTACCAACGCCAGGACTGCCCAGGGCTACCACGGCAATTTCTACTTCGACGAATTCTTCTGGACCTTCAAGTTCAACGAGCTGAACAAGGTCGCCTCCGGTATGGCGATGCAGAAACAGTACCGCCGGACCTACTTCTCGACCCCGAGCTCGATGGCGCATGAGGCGTACACCTTCTGGACTGGCGAGCGCTTCAACAAGGGCAAGCCAACTGCTCAGCAGTTGAAACTGGACGTCAGCCATGACGCGTTGCAGCAGGGCAAGCTCTGCGACGACCGAATTTGGCGCCAGATCGTCACCATCCTGGACGCAGAAGAGCGGGGCTGCGACCTGTTCGACATCGATGAGCTGCGGCTTGAATACGATGCCGCGGCATTCCAGAACCTACTGATGTGCCAATTCGTCGACGACGGCGCGAGCATCTTCCCGCTGAATATGCTGCAGCCCTGCATGGTGGACAGCTGGTCGATCTGGGAGGACTACCAGCCATTCGCGGCCAGACCATTTGCCGATCGGCAGGTCTGGGTCGGGTACGACCCCGCCGAATCAGGCGATACCGCTGGTCTGATCGTGGTGGCACCACCGCTGGTACCGGGTGGCAAGTTCCGGGTCCTGGAGCGGCACCAGTTCCGGGGGATGGACTTCACCGCTCAGGCCGAGACCATCCGGCAGGTGACGCGCCGCTACTGGGTCACCTACATCGGGATCGACACCACCGGACTGGGTAGCGCCGTTGCGCAGCTGGTGCGCCAATTCTTCCCCGCCCTGCGCACGTTCTCCTACAGCCCTGAGGTGAAGACGCGCCTGGTGATGAAGGCCTGGGATGTGATCAGCAAGGGGCGGCTCGAATTCGACGCGGGGTGGACTGACCTGGCCCAGTCACTGATGGCCATCCGCAAGACCGTCACCCCAGGCGGGCGGCAGTTCACTTATACCGCCGGGCGCACCGACAACACCGGCCATGCCGATTTGGCGTGGGCACTCTTTCACGCATTGCACAACGAGCCGCTGGAGGGCCAGACCGTGGCCAACACCGGCATCATGGAGATCTATTGATGAACAGCCCCCAGGAACAGGCCACCGTGCCGCAACCAACCGAAGGTGAGCTTCTGGCACAGACCGGGGGCGGGCAGTCGATGGCGTTCACCTTTGGTGATCCGGTACCGGTGCTTGATGGCCGGGAGATTCTCGACTACCTGGAGTGCTGGTCAAACGGCCGATGGTATGAGCCGCCGGTGTCGCTGGACGGACTGGCGAAGTCATCGAAGGCAAGCGTCTACCTGCAGTCGGGCCTGATCTTCAAGCGCAACGCGCTGGCCCGCACGTTCATACCGCACCGGCTACTGAGCCGGCAGGCCTTCGAGCAAATCGTCATGGACTGGGGCTGGTCGGGCAACCTCTACCTGGAGAAGCGCGACAATATGCTGCGCCAGGCGATCGGTCTGCAGCCCTGCCTGGCCAAGTACATGCGCAGGGGTACAGACCTGGCCACCTACTACCAAGTGCGGGGGTGGAAGGATGAACACGAATTCAAGGCGGGGAGCGTGTGCCACCTGCGGGTGGCGGATATCAACCAGGAGATCTACGGCCTACCCGAATGGCTCCCGGCCTTGCAGAGCGCTCTACTCAACGAGAGTGCCACCCTGTTCCGGCGCAAGTACTACCAGAACGGCAGTCATGCCGGATTCATCATGTACATGACCGATGCCGCCCAGAACGAGGACTTCGTCAACGACCTGCGCACGGCGATGAAGAACAGCAAGGGGCCGGGCAACTTCCGCAACCTGTTCATGTACGCACCAGGTGGGAAGAAGGATGGCCTGCAGTTGATCCCAATCAGTGAGGTGGCGGCGAAGGACGACTTCGGCGCGATCAAGAACATCAGCCGCGACGACCAGCTCGCCATGCTCCGCATCCCGCCGCAGTTGATGGGGGTTGTACCGCAGAATGCTGGGGGGTTTGGTTCAATTAGAGACGCATCGGAGGTATGGGCCATCAACGAGTTGGAACCGGAACAGGCCAGGCTTAAGCAGGTCAATGATTGGTTGGGGGAAGAAATTGTCCGATTTCAATGTTTCGAATTGCAAAAAAAATAAGGTGGCTGAAATTGCAAGTTATAAGCCGCCTCTGGTGCGGCTTATTGAGTTTCAAGGTGTTTATTCTAGTTGTTCTTTTTGTTTGTTTATTATTTTGGTTATGGTTGCATAGGCTTTCTCTGGTGCAAGTTCTTTGCTTTGAGGGGTTACTTGTAAAAATTCTGACTCTAGTATTGGGTGTGGGGTGTCGTTCTTGGTGTTTGTGTATATAATTTGGAGGGATGGCTTGTTTCCAATTTTTTTAATCAAATTTTGCTTTCTTGTGTCTGAAAGTGTTTTTCCATTTCTATATGCGATTAAGAAAAAGTTGGACAGGGGAATTGGTCTAGGGCTATCAAGTGTTCCTTCCATTGGCCCCATGCCACCCTCAATTCCCTTGTCTCGGAAGTAACTGTCAATTTCTTTGGATATTCCTGATGGTGTAGAGTTGTATTCGTCTAGTAAAAATGTGCAGTACTTCATCCCGGTCCATTTTTTATATTCGAATGCCTCGGGTTCAAGGTTGTCGCTCGGGAGACAAGCTTCAGAAAATATTCTACCTATAGGTGTAATGTTTTCGTCGCTAATTAAAGATTTCAATTTTAAGAAGGCGCTATCTATCCCTTTCGCGCTATATGGGTCTTCGGCCGTGATAGCTTCTGTTGGGCTGCGGTTGCCTGGGCCTGTCGAAGGGATGATGTCTCCTCGGCTTAGGACGTATACCCTTGCTAGTAAGTCTAGCTGGTCCCAGTTTATCTCCTTTAAAGTCAAGATGAGGTGTCTGCGTAGTTCCTTTGGAACAGTATTTCTAGCGATAGCTTTAGCAAGATTTCCGTAGATCGCGGTCTTTTTATCTTCAATCTCAGCTAGGCAGGCTTGTAGCAAAGCGTGATATTCTGCAATCTCTAGCGTACTTTCCAGAATCGACTCATCTAGCTGGTCGTTATCATTAAGAAGGAGTTTTCGATGAAATTCATATATTTTTGATTCGCTCCGATCTGTAAAGTATTTCCTGATGGAGTCTGCCCCAAATTTGGCAAAAGAGTAAATGGCGCCTTCTAATGGCGTTGCCCCTATAGAAAGTCCGGTAGTTACAATTAGGTCTGCTATTTTTAGTGGTTGATTGCTTTTTGAGGATTTTAGCAGGTCTGCCAGCGTTTTATTGTTCTTGATCGTCATCTCTACTTTCCATAGGTTTCAGGTCGGGCCCGTCAGTCAACTGCTGGTAGGGCAGATTGCAAAAATCAGGAATTGCAATAAAACGACTCAAAAAACATTGCCTCTTCTTTCCGGCTGCTGAAGATTAGTGAGGAGAGATTACCCCCGAAGCTCTGAATGGAACCTAGTGCCAACTCGTACCTCCGAGACACCTGCGGGCTATATGTGCCGGCTATAAGAAAAATGATAATCGCAAGACGACAAAAACCCGCCGTGGCGGGTTTCGGTGTGGGCCCCGATTTAACTAAAGACCCGTTATGCGCAGTCGCAGGGCCTATTCCTGGCGCACCAACTGGCACTGGGTCATCAACTGGTCCGGCATGTCGTCGCGGGTCACGGTCAGCCCGTCCAAGCGCCCAGCTGGCTCGCCGTTGTAGTGGAACACCGTGCCGTCGATCAACCCCACTTCCCAATCGCCCTCGAAATAGCGGCCCTTGCGCAGCTCGCCGATCTTGATGCCCTCGGGGTCAAGCAGGTCATAGCTACCCTGCGGGTCGTATTGCTCACTCATGGTAACGCTCCTTGTGATGATGGCCCATTGTAACCACAGCACCGGTGGCGGGGGTTCCTTTTCATTGGCAGGTGGAATCAGTCTTGGGGCGGGATGCTTAGTGGCGGGTTGTCCTCGATGGCCCCACCAGGCCGACGTAGGTATGGCGGCTTAGGTGGTACAGCGCTCTTGCCGTCGTGCCGGTAGGCGCATTGATCTGCTAGACGTATAAGACGTTGTCACGGTTTGCGTAGTTTCTACCGTGAAATAGCCCGTCGATCACCGGCAGGGTCTGCAGCGTGTTGCGACGGCATTCGCCGGCAGCGGTAAAAGTCGTGGTCATCGGTGCATGTCTTACGAAGTCTTGTCCAGGTTGTGGCATTGAGCGGTTTGTCCCGGCTGACTGCGATCGTCAACTCGATCTGCACCTGGCGCGCGCACTCGTCCCCCCGCCACGCCGGCGGTCTAAATGTGTCGTTTTTTCTGCACCCCCGCGTAGCTATATAAAGAGTGCAGTCAGTGGGCGGGCTGGGTGCTGGCGGTGGTTGGCATTCCCTGCGAATCCCTGCGGTGAGGGGCATTTCACGGCGCTACGGTCTCGCCTGTGCCATTTCTGGGGACACCCCTCGGAAAAAGGTAATTTCGGTTAGGTGGGTATCCTGACCATGCTCTAGGCCTTGTTCTGCAAGGGTTTCAGCGATTACCCCAAAAGGTAAGTTAAGGTAAGGGTAAAGGTAATTTTTTTGTAAGTGACTGATTTTAAAGGGTTTCTATATTCCCCCTTCCAACCATATCAAAGGGTAATTCGATTACCTTTCAATTACCCTAAAATTACCTTTTACAAAATCTCTTAGCTCATTGATTTGAAAGGATTTTAAGGTGTTCAGAAAATAAAATTACCAAAATTACCCTTTTTTGATGGGTCAACATGAAACGGCGATCACCCCTATGGGAGCCGTTCTGCGAAGTGACGTACACGCCCGCACTGGGAACACTCTGGGAACAAAAACACTCACAAACGCACGCTCTGCCCCACGGAAATCAAGGGCTCCAGCCCGGCTAGCGCGTGGTTGATGAGTTCGAGTCTCTTCGTCCGCACCATCCAAGCTTTCACCGCCCTTCGCTGAAGTGCATGAAAGCCTCGAAAAAGCCGCCTTGTGCGGCTTTTTTCGTTTCCGGGCTTGAACCAGTGCGTGGTCTTTCTGGTGTGCCTCGGCGTCCATTTGCCGGGGTATCCGTCGCCTACCTGAAACCTTTTTAGCTGTATTACCCTTTTTCAGGCTCGCCCGTGGCTTTCGTCAGGATGCTATGCCGTTGCTCCATTTGCTGCGCCGGTGCTGCGGTGCACTGGTGACAAGTACTCAAAAGCTGATAGATTTCAGCCGGTTGAGGCCGTGGCCAACGGCAAGGTAGTGAGGACAGCTCCATGATTTCAAAAGAACGCCAGGCCAGCGCATTGCAGCGTTTCGCCGCAGCCAATCCGCAACTGCTCGAAGAAATTGCCGGGCTTAGCGCCCATGAGCAGCAACAGCAGATCGAGTGGGCCTTCGAAGATGCCGCGCAGGAGCAGGGGCTTGAGCCCTGGGAATTGACCCTGCAACTGATCGCCGGCTCCGACGCAGAGCTTCAGGCCATGCGCCTGGAAGTGCATCGGGAGGTCGCTGAGGCGCTGGGCATGGAATGGGAAGAGTATTGCAGTATCAACGAGATCGACAATGCGGCGCCCTGAGCGCCGAGCCGTGATCCTGTAGTGTTTTGACAAGTATTTCTGGCTGTTCGAGGTTGGGCGCGTCGCCATGATCGAAGGAGGCGTCCAGGCCTTGAGCAGCGGGTCTTGAGCGTCCCAAGGCAAGGTTTTTGCCGGGGGCTGTAAATGAAATGGACCGGCGTACTTTCCCGTCGTCTTGAACGGGGTGACTTCTGGTCTTTGAGCCACTAGAATGCTTGCCCTTGATTCTGGAGTCGGGTATCGCCGGCTAACGTCTGTGCAACGAGGAATATCCATGCAAGTTTCTGTTGAAAATACTTCTGCTCTCGAGCGTCGCATGACCATCGCCGTTCCGGCAGAGCGCGTCGAGAACGAAGTCAACAAGCGTCTGCAACAGACTGCCCGTCGCGCCAAGGTTCCAGGCTTCCGTCCTGGCAAAGTGCCGATGAGCGTGATCCGTCAGCGTTATGAAGATGCTGCCCGTCAGGAAGCCTTCGGCGACCTGGTCCAGGCTTCTTTCTACGAAGCTGTGGTCGAGCAGAAGCTGAACCCGGCTGGCGCCCCTGCCGTCGAGCCAAAATCGTTCGAGAAAGGCGGTGACCTGGAATACGTTGCCACTTTCGAAGTGTTCCCTGAGTTCACCGTTGCCGGTTTCGACTCGATCGCCGTCGAGCGCCTGAGTGCCGAAGTGGCTGACGCCGACCTGGACAACATGCTGGAAGTGCTGCGCAAGCAGAACGTTCGTTTCGAAGCCGCTGATCGCGCTGCCCAGAACGAAGACCAACTGAACATCGATTTCGTCGGCAAGGTCGACGGTGAAGTGTTCGCCGGTGGTTCGGCCAAGGGCACCCAGCTGGTTCTGGGTTCCGGCCGCATGATCCCAGGCTTCGAAGAAGGTCTGGTTGGCGCCAAAGCCGGTGAAGAGCGCGTTCTGAACCTGTCCTTCCCTGAGGACTACCAGAACCTGGACCTGGCTGGCAAAGCCGCCGAGTTCACCGTTACCGTCAACAGCGTTTCCGAGCCTAAGCTGCCAGAGCTGAACGAAGAGTTCTTCGCCCAGTTCGGCATCAAAGAAGCTTCCCTGGAAGGTTTCCGCGCCGAAGTTCGCAAGAACATGGAGCGTGAACTGCGTCAGGCCATCAAGACCAAGGTCAAGAACCAGGTAATGGACGGCCTGCTGGCTGCCAACCCGATCGAAGTGCCAAAAGCCCTGCTGGAAAACGAAGTGAACCGCCTGCGCGTTCAAGCCGTTCAGCAGTTCGGTGGCAACATCAAGCCTGAGCAACTGCCGGCCGAGCTGTTCGAAGAGCAAGCCAAGCGTCGCGTCGTGCTGGGTCTGATCGTTGCTGAAGTGGTCAAGCAGAACGAGCTGAAGCCGGACGAAGCCCGCGTTCGCGAAATGATCCAGGAAATGGCCTCGGCCTACCAGGAGCCTGAGCAGGTTGTAGCTTGGTACTACAAGAACGACCAGCAACTGAACGAAGTTCGTTCGGTTGTGCTGGAAGAACAAGTTGTGGATACTGTTCTGCAGAAAGCGACTGTGACCGACAAATCGGTCTCGTACGAAGAAGCGATCAAGCCAGTGCAGGCTCCTGCCGCTGACTGATTTCCTTCTCTCGTAGGAAAACACCACAAGCCAGCCTTCGAGCTGGCTTGTGCGTATTCAAGACATGACTATTTGGGAGTGAGTGCAGGACATGTCCCGCAATTCTTATTATCAGCAGAGCTCTGACATCCAGGCCGCAGGCGGCCTGGTCCCGATGGTTATCGAGCAATCCGCTCGTGGCGAACGTGCCTATGACATCTACTCGCGCCTTCTGAAGGAGCGGGTGATCTTCCTGGTCGGCCCGGTAGAGGACTACATGGCCAACCTGATCGCGGCGCAATTGCTGTTCCTTGAAGCGGAAAACCCGGACAAGGATATCCATCTCTACATCAACTCGCCGGGCGGTTCGGTGACTGCAGGCATGTCGATCTACGACACCATGCAGTTCATCAAGCCGGACGTCTCCACCACCTGCATCGGTCAGGCCTGCTCCATGGGTGCCTTCCTGCTCGCCGCCGGTGCCAAGGGCAAGCGTCACTGCCTGCCGAACTCGCGGGTGATGATTCACCAGCCACTGGGCGGTTTCCAGGGGCAGGCGACGGATATCGAAATCCACGCCAAGGAAATCCTCTCCATCAAGTCGCGGTTGAACGAACTGCTGGCCTATCACACCGGTCAGGAGCTGGAAACCATCAAGCGTGACACCGAGCGCGACAATTTCATGAGCGCGCAACGTGCTGCCGAGTACGGTCTGATCGACTCGGTACACGAGAAGCGGCAAATGGCTGTCTGATTAAGGCGCTAAAGCAGGTGGTTGGGCTTTCCCGCCACCTGTGGACTTGAAAAAGCCCGCAATTGCCTTCATCTTGTGTTGCAAGCCTACCGGATTGGATCGATCGAATGACTGACACCCGTAACGGCGAGGACAACGGCAAATTGCTCTATTGCTCCTTCTGCGGCAAAAGCCAGCATGAAGTGCGCAAGTTGATTGCCGGCCCCTCGGTATTTATCTGCGACGAGTGCGTCGACCTGTGCAACGACATCATCCGCGAGGAGGTGCAGGAAGCCCAGGCCGAAAGCAGCGCGCATAAACTGCCTTCGCCGAAAGAAATCAGCACCATCCTGGACCAGTATGTCATTGGTCAGGAGCGTGCGAAAAAGGTACTGGCGGTAGCGGTGTACAACCACTACAAGCGCCTGAACCAACGCGACAAGAAGAACGACGATGTCGAGCTCGGCAAGAGTAACATCCTGCTGATCGGTCCGACGGGCTCGGGTAAAACCCTGCTCGCCGAAACCCTCGCGCGTCTGTTGAATGTACCGTTCACCATCGCCGATGCCACCACCCTGACCGAAGCCGGTTATGTCGGTGAAGACGTCGAGAACATTATTCAAAAGCTGCTGCAAAAGTGCGACTACGACGTGGAAAAGGCCCAGATGGGCATTGTCTACATCGACGAAATCGACAAGATCTCGCGTAAGTCGGACAACCCGTCGATCACCCGTGATGTCTCGGGCGAAGGCGTGCAGCAGGCGCTGCTCAAGTTGATCGAAGGCACGGTTGCCTCGGTACCGCCGCAAGGTGGCCGCAAGCATCCGCAGCAGGAGTTCCTGCAGGTCGACACGCGTAACATCCTGTTTATCTGCGGCGGCGCGTTCTCGGGCCTGGAAAAGGTCATTCAGAACCGTTCCACCCGCGGCGGTATCGGCTTCGGTGCCGAAGTGCGCAGCAAGCAGGAAGGCAAGAAGGTGGGTGAATCGCTGCGTGAAGTCGAGCCTGACGATCTGGTCAAGTTCGGTCTGATCCCGGAATTCGTCGGCCGTCTGCCGGTGCTGGCGACCCTCGACGAGCTCGACGAAGCTGCCTTGATGCAGATTCTCACCGAGCCGAAGAACGCCCTCACCAAGCAGTACGCCAAGCTGTTCGAGATGGAAGGCGTAGACCTGGAGTTCCGCAGCGATGCGCTGAAATCCGTGGCTCGCAAGGCCCTGGAGCGCAAAACCGGTGCCCGCGGCCTGCGTTCGATCCTCGAAGGCATCCTGCTCGACACCATGTATGAGATTCCTTCGCAGAAGGATGTCAGCAAAGTGGTGATCGACGAGAGCGTCATCGAAGGCTCTTCGCAGCCGCTGCTGATCTACGAGAACAGCGAGCCGCAAGCCAAAGCTGCACCCGACGTCTGAGTCGCCAAACGGCTCGAGTCTGCAAGGGGCCTTCGGGCCCCTTTGCTTTTCCTGTCGTAGAGCTTGTTTTTTTGCGGGGCTGCCCCCACATTAAACCCACGCTCAAATTCCACCGGTTTCCGGCCACAAGGCCGCTGTAGAGGCGAAATCATGAAGACCACCCTCGACTTGCCTCTTTTGCCATTGCGCGATGTCGTCGTCTATCCGCACATGGTTATCCCACTGTTCGTGGGGCGCGAGAAGTCCATCGAAGCCCTCGAGGCCGCAATGACGGGCGAGAAGCAGATTCTCCTGCTGGCCCAGAAGAACCCCGCTGATGACGATCCAGGCGAAGACGCCCTGTACCGCGTCGGTACCATTGCCACTGTTCTGCAACTGCTGAAACTGCCCGATGGCACCGTCAAGGTCCTGGTCGAGGGCGAGCAGCGCGGTGCAGTTGAGCGTTTCAACGAAGTCGATGGCCATATCCGCGCCGAAGTTTCGTTGATCGACGAGTCGCAGACCGCCGAGCGCGAGTCTGAGGTCTTCGTTCGTAGCTTGTTGTCACAATTTGAACAATACGTTCAGCTGGGTAAAAAAGTCCCGGCTGAAGTCCTCTCGTCGCTCAACAGCATCGACGAGCCAGGACGCCTGGTCGATACCATGGCTGCGCACATGGCGCTGAAGATCGAGCAAAAGCAGGAAATCCTCGAGATCCTCGACCTGACTACCCGTGTCGAGCATGTCATGGCGCTGCTGGACGCTGAAATCGACCTGCTGCAGGTGGAAAAACGCATCCGCGGCCGGGTCAAGAAACAAATGGAACGCAGCCAGCGCGAGTACTACCTGAATGAGCAGATGAAGGCCATTCAGAAGGAGCTGGGCGACAGTGAAGAAGGTCATAACGAAGTCGAAGAGCTGAAAAAACGCCTCGACGCCGCTGGCCTGCCAAAAGATGCCTATGCCAAGGCTCAGGCCGAGCTGAACAAGCTCAAACAGATGTCGCCGATGTCTGCCGAGGCCACCGTGGTACGTTCCTACCTCGACTGGCTGGTGCAGGTGCCGTGGAAAGCCCAGAGCAAGGTGCGTCTGGACCTGGCCAAGGCCGAAGAGATTCTCGATGCCGACCATTACGGTCTGGAAGAGGTCAAGGAGCGCATCCTTGAGTACCTCGCCGTGCAGAAGCGGGTGAAGAAGATCCGTGGCCCGGTGCTGTGCCTGGTCGGTCCTCCCGGGGTGGGCAAGACCTCCCTGGCCGAGTCGATCGCCAGTGCCACCAACCGCAAGTTCGTGCGCATGGCCCTGGGGGGCGTGCGTGACGAAGCCGAGATTCGTGGTCACCGGCGTACCTACATCGGTTCGATGCCGGGTCGCCTGATTCAGAAAATGACCAAGGTCGGTGTGCGCAACCCGCTGTTCCTGCTCGATGAAATCGACAAAATGGGCAGCGATATGCGTGGCGATCCGGCCTCGGCGCTGCTTGAGGTGCTCGATCCCGAGCAGAACCACAACTTCAACGATCACTATCTGGAAGTCGATTACGACCTCTCCGATGTGATGTTCCTCTGCACCTCCAACTCGATGAACATCCCGCCAGCGCTGCTGGACCGGATGGAAGTTATCCGTCTGCCGGGTTACACCGAAGACGAGAAGATCAACATCGCGGTGAAGTACCTGACGCCCAAGCAGATCAAGGCTAACGGCCTGAAAAAGGGCGAACTGGAAGTCGACGTCACGGCGATTCGCGACATCATCCGCTACTACACCCGCGAAGCCGGTGTACGGGGCCTGGAGCGCCAGATCGCCAAGGTCTGCCGCAAGGTGGTCAAGGAGCACTCAGGCCTCAAGCAAGTGGCTGTGAAGGTCACTGGCGAGCAGCTGGAGCACTTCCTCGGGGTGCGCAAGTTCCGTTATGGTCTGGCCGAGCAGCAGGATCAGGTGGGGCAGGTCACTGGCCTGGCCTGGACCCAGGTCGGTGGTGAGTTGCTGACCATTGAAGCGGCGGTGATTCCGGGTAAAGGCCAATTGATCAAGACCGGCTCCCTGGGCGATGTCATGGTCGAGTCGATCACCGCGGCGCAGACGGTTGTCCGTAGCCGGGCGAGAAGCCTGGGTATCCCGGCCGACTTCCACGAGAAGCGTGACACCCACATCCACATGCCCGAAGGCGCGACGCCCAAGGATGGTCCAAGTGCCGGTATCGGCATGTGCACCGCCCTGGTCTCGGCCCTGACCCAGATCCCGGTACGCGCAGATGTTGCCATGACCGGTGAAATCACCCTGCGTGGACAGGTGTTGGCCATCGGTGGTTTGAAAGAGAAACTGTTGGCCGCGCACCGTGGTGGGATCAAGACCGTGATCATTCCTGAAGAGAATGTGCGGGATTTGAAAGAAATTCCTGAGAATATTAAGCAGGATCTTCAGATTAAACCGGTCAAATGGATTGACGAAGTCCTCCAAATTGCGCTGCAATACGCCCCGGAGCCCTTACCAGATGTGGCTCCCGAGATTGTCGCCAAGGATGAAAAGCGCGACAGCGATTCCAAGGAAAGAATTAGCACGCATTAGTACGTATTTGGCTGGGGGGCTTTCTTGACAGTATTTTCAGGCCCTTGTTATAAAGCGGCGCCTAAGCGTCAATAGGCCACCCAGCGCTCGTTTAGCTTTTCATTACATACTTAGAAACAAACTCAATAGAGATATAAGGGGACTTAGAGTGAACAAGTCGGAACTGATTGACGCTATCGCCGCATCTGCTGACATCCCGAAAGCTGTAGCTGGCCGTGCGCTGGACGCAGTAATCGAATCCGTCACCGGCGCCCTGAAGGCAGGTGACTCCGTGGTACTGGTAGGTTTCGGTACCTTCTCCGTCACCGATCGCCCAGCTCGCACCGGCCGCAACCCGCAAACCGGCAAGACTCTGGAAATCCCTGCTGCCAAGAAGCCAGGCTTCAAGGCTGGCAAGGCACTGAAAGAAGCCGTCAACTAAGACCTTCCTTCAGGCTTACGCCTAACCGAGCCTGGCTCATGCCTGGCTTGGCTGCTGAGCATCGGGACACGCTGAAAAGCACCAGATGTTCGGTCGGTTACGAGAAGGCGCATCTTCGGATGCGCCTTTCTTCTATCAGGAATCTACCCACGCTCCACGGTTGTTTCATTCAGTACAGCCGTTTCTGGGGGACGCATGCTGCAGAATATCAGGGACAATTCACAAGGTTGGATTGCCAAGACCATCATCGGTGTCATCGTAGCCTTGATGGCACTGACCGGCTTCGATGCCATCTTCCAGGCCACCACCAACAGCCAGGACGCTGCCAAGGTCAATGGTCAAACCATTAGCCAGAACGAGCTGAGCCAGGCCGTCGACATGCAACGCCGACAGCTGATGCAACAGCTGGGCAAGGATTTCGATCCGTCGCTGCTCAACGAGAACATGCTGCGTGAAGCGGCGCTCAAAGGGCTGATCGACCGCAAGTTGCTGCTGCAAGGCGCCGAAGACGCCAAGTTCGCCTTTTCCGAAGCTGCACTTGACCAGTTGATCCTGCAAACGCCTGAGTTTCAGGTTGATGGCAAGTTCAGTGCCGAGCGTTTTGACCAGGTGATTCGTCAGATGGGCTACGGCCGTCTGCAATTCCGCGAAATGCTGGCTCAGGAAATGCTCATTGGGCAACTGCGCGCAGGCCTGGCCGGCAGCGGTTTTGTCACCGATGACCAGGTCAATGCTTTCGCTCGTCTGGAAAAGCAGACCCGCGACTTCGCTTCGCTGACCTTCAAGGCCGATCCGGCTGCGGTCAAGGTGACCGACGAGCAGGTCAAGGCGCACTACGATGAGCACGCCAAAGAATTCATGAGCCCGGATCAGGTGGTCATTGACTACATCGAGCTGAAGAAGTCGGCGTTCTTCGATCAGGTCAATGTCGACGAAGACGAGCTCAAGGCACTGTACGAGAAAGAAATCGCCAACCTGGCCGAGCAGCGCCATGCCGCGCACATCCTCATCGAAGTCAACGACAAGGTAAACGAAGCGCAGGCCAAGGCGAAGATCGAAGAGATCCAGCAGCGTCTGGCCAAAGGTGAAGACTTTGCCGCGCTGGCCAAGGAATTCTCCCAGGACCCGGGTTCGGCCAACAACGGCGGTGACCTCGGTTATGCCGGGCAGGGCGTTTACGACCCGGCCTTTGAAGAGGCGCTGTATGCGCTGAACAAAGACCAGGTTTCGGCGCCGGTGCGCACCGAATACGGTTTCCATCTGATCAAGCTGCTGGACGTGCAGGCACCTGAAGTGCCGAGCTTCGCCAGCCTGAAAGACAAGCTGACCCGCGAACTCAAGACCCAGCAGGTCGAGCAGCGCTTTGTCGAAGTGACCAAGCAACTGGAAGACTCTGCATTCGAAGCGTCCGACCTGGCTCAGCCAGCTCAGGATCTGGGTCTGAAGGTTCACACCTCGGCGGCCTTCGGTCGTGAAGGTGGCGAAGGCATCACTGCCAACCGTGCCGTGATCCAGGCCGCCTACAGCACTGAAGTGCTGGAAGAGGGTGCCAACAGCACTGCCATCGAACTGGATCCGGAAACCATCGTGGTCCTGCGCGTCAAGGAACACCGCAAGCCTGAGCAACTGGGGCTGGACGTGGTCTCTGACAGCATCCGTAAGCACCTGGCCAAAGAGCAGGCGACCGCCGCCCTGAAAGCCAAGGCTGACAAGCTGATCGCCGGTCTGCGTGACGGTAGCATCGCACTGGGTGCTACCCAGGAAGGTCAGAGCTGGAAGGTCCAGGAAGCGGTCTCGCGCAGCCAGGAGGGCATTGATCCGGTCGAGCTGCAGGCAGTGTTCCGTATGGCCAAGCCAGAGGCTAAGGACAAGCCGGTCTACAGCAGCGTGACGCTCAACGACGGTAGCCTGGTTGTATTGCGCCTCAATGGCGTCAACGAAGGCGCTGCGGCCACCGATGAAGAGAAATCGGCATACCGCCGCTTCCTCGCTTCGCGTGCTGGCCAGCAGGACTTCGCTGCTTACCGCAAGCAGCTGGAAGCCAAGGCCGACATCACTCGCTATTGAGTGATCCACGCCAGAAACAGAAAAGGCCGCTTATGCGGCCTTTTCTGTTTTTAGCATCTGGCTCCCCCGGGGGCGAGAAAGGCTGCCTCCAGCAGCTGTCGGGTATAGGCATGTTGCGGTGCGGCGAAGATATCCGCCGCGGCACCTTGTTCCACCACCTTGCCCTGCTTGACCACCATCAACTGATGGCTCAGCGCCTTGACCACCGCCAGGTCATGGCTGATGAACAGGTAGGTGAGGTTGTATTTGCTCTGCAGTGAACGCAACAGCTCGACCACTTGGCGTTGCACTGTGCGGTCCAGCGCCGAGGTCGGCTCGTCCAGCAGGATCAGCGCCGGCTTCAACACCAGTGCGCGGGCGATGGCGATACGCTGGCGCTGGCCGCCGGAGAACTCGTGCGGGTAGCGATGGCGAGCCTGGGGATCCAGGCCAACTTCGTGCAGGGCGGCGATGATTGCCTGCTCTTGTTCGGCCGCGGTACCGATGCGATGAATACGCAGGCCTTCGCCGACGATGTCGCTGACGCACATACGCGGGCTGAGACTGCCGAACGGGTCCTGGAACACCACCTGCATCTGCCGGCGTAGCGGACGCACCTGTTGTTGATTCAGGTTTTCAAGCGCGGTGCCCTGGAAGCGAATGGCACCCTGGCTGCCGAGCAAACGCAGGATCGCCAGGCCGAGGGTGGATTTGCCCGAGCCGCTTTCGCCCACGATTCCCAGGGTTTGCCCCTGCGGCAGGCTGAAGTTGATGCCGTCCACCGCCTTGACGTGATCGACGGTGCGCCGCAGCAGGCCTTTTTTGATCGGGAACCAGACGCGCAAGTCTTCGACCTCCAGCATCGGCTTGCCTGCCGGGTTGCCGGCCGGACCGCCGCTGGGCTCGGCGCCGAGCAGCATCTGCGTGTACGGGTGCTGCGGGCTGTGGAACAAAGTCTCGCAGTCGGCCTGTTCGACGATGCAGCCGCGTTGCATCACGCACACCCGGTGAGCAATGCGCTTGACCAGGTTGAGGTCATGACTGATGAGCAACAGGGCCATCCCCAGGCGCGCCTGCAGCGACTTGAGCAATTCGAGAATCTTCAACTGCACGGTGACGTCCAGCGCCGTGGTCGGCTCGTCGGCAATCAGCAGCTCCGGCTCGTTGGCCAGGGCCATGGCAATCATTACCCGCTGCCGCTGGCCGCCTGAGAGCTCGTGTGGCAGGGCTTTGAGGCGTTTGTGTGGCTCAGGGATGCCTACCAGGTCAAGCAGCTCCAGCGTGCGCGCAGTGGCCTCCTTGCCACGCAGGCCCTTGTGCAGCAGGAGGATCTCGTTGATCTGCTTTTCGATGTTGTGCAGCGGGTTGAGCGAGGTCATCGGCTCCTGGAAGATCATCGCGATGCGGTTGCCGCGAATACGGCGCATCTGCTTTTCATCCAGGGTCAGCAGGTCGCGCCCTTCGTAGTGAATCGTGCCGGATGGGTGGCGCGCCAGCGGGTAGGGCAACAGGCGCAGGATCGAATGGGCGGTCACCGACTTGCCTGAACCGCTTTCACCGACCAGGGCCAGGGTCTCGCCGCGGCGGATGTCGAAGCTGATGCCTTCGACCACCCGTTGGCTCTGCTCGCCGGTGATGAACTCGACCGCCAGGTTGCGCACTTCGATCAAGGTTTCATTGCTCATGTCATTTCCTCGGGTCGAAGGCGTCGCGGGCGGACTCGCCAATGAATACCAGCAGGCTGAGCATCAGCGCCAGCACGGCAAAGGCGCTGATGCCCAGCCAGGGCGCCTGCAGGTTGGACTTGCCCTGGGCCACCAGTTCGCCCAGCGATGGCGCGCCAGGTGGCAGGCCGAAGCCGAGGAAGTCCAGGGCGGTCAGCGTACCGATAGCGCCGGTGAGAATGAAGGGCATGAAGGTCATGGTCGAGATCATGGCGTTGGGCAGGATGTGGCGGAACATGATCGGGCCGTCCTGCATGCCCAGGGCGCGCGCCGCACGAACGTACTCCAGGTTGCGGCCACGCAGGAATTCGGCGCGCACCACATCGACCAGGCTCATCCAGGAAAACAGCAGCATGATCCCCAGCAGCCACCAGAAGTTGGGCTGCACAAAGCTGGCAAGGATGATCAGCAGGTACAGCACCGGCAGGCCCGACCAGATTTCCAGGAAGCGTTGCCCGGCCAGGTCCACCCAGCCGCCGTAGAAGCCCTGCAGGGCGCCGGCTATCACGCCGATGATCGAGCTGAGAATGGTCAGGGTCAGGGCGAACAGTACCGAGATGCGGAAGCCGTAGATCACCCGAGCCAGCACGTCACGGCCCTGATCGTCGGTGCCCAGCCAGTTCTGGGTCGAAGGTGGCGCCGGAGCGGGCACCTTGAGGTCGTAGTTGATGCTCTGGTAGCTGAATGGGATCGGCGCCCAGAGTACCCAGCTGTCCTTGGCGGCCAGCAACTCGCGGATGTAGGGGCTCTTGTAATTGGCCTCCAGCGGGAATTCGCCGCCAAAGGCGGTTTCCGGGTAGCGCTTGAGTGCCGGGAAATACCATTCGCCGTCGTAGCGTACGACCAGGGGCTTGTCGTTGGCGATCAGTTCGGCGCCCAGGCTCAGGCCGAACAGGATCAGGAACAGCCACAGCGACCACCAGCCGCGGCGGTTGGCCTTGAAACGCTCGAAGCGTCGACGGTTGAGAGGGGACAAGGTCATCTCAGTGCTCCCGGCTGTCGAAGTCGATACGGGGGTCGACCAGGGTATAGGTCAGGTCGCCGATCAGTTTCACCACCAGGCCGAGCAGGGTGAAGATGAACAGGGTGCCGAAGACTACCGGGTAGTCACGGTTGATGGCCGCTTCGAAACTCATCAGGCCCAGGCCGTCGAGGGAGAAGATCACCTCGATCAACAGCGAGCCGGTGAAGAAGATGCCGATGAAGGCCGAGGGGAAGCCGGCGATCACCAGCAGCATGGCGTTGCGGAACACGTGGCCATAGAGCACCCGGTTCGGGCTCAGCCCTTTGGCTTTGGCAGTGACCACATATTGCTTGTTGATCTCGTCGAGGAAGCTGTTCTTGGTCAGCAGGGTCATGGTGGCGAAGTTGCCGATCACCAGCGCGGTTACCGGCAGGACCAGGTGCCAGAAATAGTCGAGGATCTTGCCGGTGGTGCTGAGTTCGTCGAAGTTGTTCGAGGTCAGGCCGCGCAGGGGGAACCAGTCAAGGTAGCTGCCACCGGCAAACACCACGATCAGCAGGATCGCGAAGAGGAACGCCGGAATTGCGTAGCCGACGATGATCGCCGAGCTGGTCCAGACGTCGAAGTGGCTGCCGTGACGGGTGGCTTTGGCGATCCCCAGAGGAATCGACACCAGGTACATGATCAAGGTGCTCCACAGGCCCAGGGAGATCGACACCGGCATCTTTTCGATGATCAGGTCGATGACCTTGGCATCGCGGAAGAAGCTGTCACCGAAATCCAGGCGGGCGTAGTTGTTGATCATGATCCACAGACGTTCCGGCGCCGACTTGTCGAAACCGTACATCTTTTCGATTTCCTTGATCAGGGCAGGGTCCAGGCCTTGCGCGCCGCGGTAGTTGGAGCCAGCCACCGAGACTTCGGCACCGCCACCGGCGATGCGGCTGGTAGCGCCCTCGAAACCCTCGAGCTTGGCGATCATCTGCTCGACCGGGCCGCCGGGTGCGGCCTGGATGATCACGAAGTTGATGATCAGGATGCCCAGCAAGGTCGGAATGATCAGCAGTAAACGCCGGAAAATGTACGCCAGCATGTTATTGCGCCCCTGCGGTCGGTGGCGCATCTGGCGCTGGATTCAGCGGCACGGCCGGTTCTACGTCCGGCTTGATCCACCAGGTGTTGATGCCGATGTCGTACTTGGGCGATACCTTCGGGTGGCCAATGTGGTTCCAGTAGGCAACTCGCCAGGTCTTGATGTGCCAGTTGGGGATCACGTAGTAGCCCCACTGCAGGACCCGGTCGAGGGCGCGGCAGGCTTCGATCAGGCTCTGCCGGGAGTCGGCATTGATCAGGTCTTCGACCAGAACGTCGATAGCCGGATCCTTGAGGCCAATGAAGTTGCGGCTGCCCGGGTTGTCGGCGGCGGCACTCTGCCAGAATTCGCGTTGCTCGTTGCCGGGCGAGTTGGACTGTGGATAGCCGCCGACGATCATGTCGAAATCACGTGAGCGCAGGCGATTGATGTACTGAGATACGTCGACCCGGCGAATCACCAGGTCGATGCCGAGGTCGGCCAGGTTGCGCTTGAACGGCAGCAGGATCCGCTCGAACTCGGTCTGGGCGAGGAGAAACTCGATCGACACCGGTTTGCCCTGGGTGTCCACCATCTTGTCATCGACAATGCGCCAGCCGGCTTCCTGCAGCAGTTTGTAAGCCTTGCGCTGTTGTTCGCGGATCATGCCGCTGCCATCGGTGACCGGATTGGCAAACGCCTGGGTAAAGACCTGTTCGGGAATCTTGCCGCGTAGCGGTTCGAGAAGTTTCAGTTCGGCTGCCGAGGGCAAGCCTTTGGCCGCCATTTCGGAGTTTTCGAAGTAGCTGCCGGTGCGGGTGTAGGCGCCGTTGAACAGTTGTTTGTTGGTCCACTCGAAGTCCAGCAGCAGGCTCAGGGCCTCGCGCACCCGCACATCCTGGAACACCGGGCGACGGATGTTGAAGACGAAGCCTTGCATGCCGGTCGGGTTGCCATTGGGCAACTCCTCCATGATCAGGCGCTTTTCCCGGACGGCGGGCACGTCATAGGCGGTGGCCCAGCTTTTCGCCGCCGTTTCCAGGCGGTAGTCGAACTGACCGGCCTTCAACGCTTCCAGAGACACCGTACTGTCGCGGTAATAATCGGTGGTCATCACGTCAAAGTTGTAAAAACCGCGATTGACCGCCAGGTCCTTGCCCCAGTAGTCCTTGACCCGCTCATAGCGGACCGAGCGTCCGGCCTTGACCTCGGCGACCTTGTACGGGCCGCTGCCCAGCGGAATCTCCAGGTTGCCTTTGGTGAAGTCGCGCCCCTCCCACCAGTGCTTGGGCAGTACCGGCAACTGCCCGAGGATCAACGGCAGTTCGCGGTTGTTGCTGTGCTTGAACTTGAACAGTACCCGCTGCGGGTCTTCGGCGATCACTTCGGCGACATCGGCGTAGTAACCACGAAACAGCGGCGCGCCACTCTTGATCAGGGTGTTGAAGGTAAACACCACGTCTTCGGCGTGAATCGGGTGGCCATCATGAAAGCGTGCTTGCGGGCGCAGGTAGAAGCGCACCCAGCTGTTGTCCGGCGCCTTTTCAATCTTGCCGGCCACCAGGCCGTACTCGGTGAAGGGTTCGTCCAGGCTCTGGGTCATCAGGGTGTCGTAGATCAGGCCGATGTCATCGGCCGGGACGCCCTTGTTGATGAACGGGTTGAGGCTGTCGAAGCCACCAAAACCGGCCTGGCGGAAAGTGCCGCCTTTGGGGGCGTCCGGGTTGACATAGTCGAAGTGTTTGAAGTCGGCCGGGTACTTCGGTGCTTCGTCGTACAGGGTCAGGGCATGTTGCGGGGCAGCCAGTGCCTGGAAACTGAAGCAGGCCAGCAGCAGGGCGAAGGCCTTCAGGCGCAGGCCGGGCAGTGACATCATTGGGCGTTCTCCGAAGGCTTTATCCACCAGCTGTTGAGCCCCAGGGTGTAGGGCGGCGTGGTGACGAAGGCGAACCGGTTACGGTAGGCCAGACGGTGATTGTCCAGGTACCAGTTGGGAATCATGTAGTAGTGCCACAGCAACACCCGGTCCAGGGCCCGTGCTGCTGCCACTTGTTCGTCGCGGCTCTGGGCGGCGAGCAGGGTGTCGAGCAGGTGATCGACCACCGGGTCTTTGACCCCAGCGTAGTTCTTGCTGCCTTTGGTCGAGGCCTGGCTGGAGTGAAAGTACAACCATTGTTCAAGGCCGGGGCTGAGGGTCTGGTTCAGGGTCATCAGAATCATGTCGAAGTCGAACTGGTCCAGACGTTGTTTGTACTGGGCCCGGTCCACGGTGCGCAAGCGCGCATCGATGCCGATGCTGGCAAGATTTTCGACATAAGGTTGCAGGATCCGCTCCAGGTTCGGATTGACCAGCAGCAGTTCGAGCTTCAGCGGGTTGCCTTTGTTGTCGAGCAGGCGCTGACCATTGAGTTTCCAGCCAGCCTGGCCGAGCAGGTTGAGGGCCTGGCGCAGGGTCTGGCGGTTGATGCCGCGCCCGTCGGTGTGGCTGACTTTGTAGGGCTCGGTGAACAAGGCAGCGGGCAACTGCTCGCGATAGGGCGCAAGTAGCAGCCACTCTTTGCCTACCGGCAGGCCACTGGCCGCGAATTCGCTGTTGGGGTAGTAGCTGCTGGCGCGGCGATAGGCACTGCTGAACAGGGCGCGGTTGGTCCACTCGAAATCCAGCATCAGCCCCAGGGCCTGGCGGACTCTTGCGTCGCTGAAGGCTGCACGGCGGCTGTTCATGAACAGGCCTTGGGTCTGGGTCGGGATCTTGTGTGGAATCTGCGCCTTGATCACCTGGCCACGGCGCACCGCCGGGAAGTTATAACCATTGGCCCAGTTCTTGGCCTGGTGCTCGATGTAAATATCGAACTCGCCAGCTTTGAACGCTTCGAAGGCCACGGCGCTGTCGCGGTAGAACTCATACTCGACCCGGGCGAAGTTGTATTTGCCGCGGTTGACCGCGAGGTCCTTGCCCCAGTAATCCTTGACCCGCTCAAACACCAGACGCCGCCCTGGCTGGACCTGGGTGATGCGGTAGGGGCCACTGCCCAGCGGTGGCTCGAAGGTGGTGGCTTTGAAGTCGCGGCTTTTCCAGTAATGTGCCGGCAGCACCGGCATCTCGCCCAGGCGCAGGATCAGCAACGGATTGCCGGCGCGCTTGAACACGAAGCGGATACGCCTTGGGTTGAGGATGTCGACCCGCTGCACTTCCTGCAGGTTGGTACGGTAGATCGGGTGACCTTCCTTGAGCAGGGTGCGATAGGAAAAAGCCACGTCGCTGGCCGTGATGGGATGGCCGTCATGAAAGCGCGCTTCCGGGCGCAGGTTGAACACCACCCAGCTGCGGTCCTCGCTGTATTCCACGGAGCCTGCAATCAGGCCGTAGCTTGAGGTCGGCTCGTCGCCCGAGGGGTCGTACTGACCGGTGCCGACCATCAGCGGTTCATTCAGCTCGGTTACCCCGTACTGCAAGAAGTTGGGAGTGGTGACCGGGCTTGAACCCTTGAAGGTGTAGGGGTTGAGCGTATCGAACGTGCCAAATGCCATGGCGCGCAAGGTGCCGCCCTTGGGCGCTTGCGGATTGACCCAGTCGAAGTGGGTGAATTTGGCTGGATACTTGAGCGTGCCGAACTGGGCGTAACCATGGCTTTCGCTGATTGTTGCGCCCGCGGGAAAGCTCAAGACCAGGCTGATTGACAGCAACAGGAGGGGACGTATCAAGTCGGCGATCCGATCCAGGCGGCTTGGGCTTTGTTCCAGCTACAGTAACAGCTTGTATCGGCTGGAAAAAGAGGTCCGCCAGGACGGTCGGTGTGGCTCCGGTCTAGAGTGCGGAGCCTGGTGTTCAGTGTGGCAGGTAAACAGTCAGGGTCTGGCCTGGCTTGAGGGCATGGCCGCTACGCGGATTCCAGCGCTTGAGGTGCTGCATTTCGACGTTGAAACGCTTGGCCACCAGGTACAGCGAGTCGCCTTTGCGGACCTTGTACTGGGTGGATTTTTTCTGGTTCTTGTCCTGCACCGGCTGGGCGCTTTGCATGACCAGCGTCTGTCCGGCCTTGAGGCCATGACCAGACAGTTTGTTCCAGCGCTGCAGGTCTTTGACGCTGACCTTGTTGGCCTTGGCGATGCTGCCTAGGCTGTCGCCACGTTTGACCCGGTAACGGCTGTTGCGGGTTGTGGTTGTGCGCGGTGCGGCCTCGGCCAGTGCAGCTTCGAATACGGCCTTTTTCGGCTGCAGCGAGAGCAGCTCTTCGGGCTTCATGTTCGACAGGCTGGCGGTGAGCAACTGCGCCTTGGCGGTCGGTACCAGCAGTTGCTTGGGACCATCGACAGTCATGCGTTTCTTGAACGCCGGGTTGAGCTGGAACATCTCGTCTTCGTCGATATCGGCCAGCTCGGCGACCCGCGACAGGTCCAGGCGGTCATTGATGGCGACGGCTTCGAAGTAGGGTTCGTTGGCGATCGGGTTGAGATTCACGCCATAGGCCTGCGGCGTCATTACTACTTGCGACAGGGCCAGCAACTTGGGCACATAGTTGCGGGTTTCCTGAGGCAGAGGCAGGTTCCAGTAGTCGGTCGGCAGGCCGAGCCTCTCGTTGCGCTCGATGGCCCGGCTGACGGTACCTTCACCGGCGTTGTAGGCGGCCAGGGCGAGCAACCAGTCGCCATTGAACATGTCGTGCAGGCGGCTCAGGTAGTTCAGTGCGGCGTTGGTCGAGGCGGTGATGTCGCGACGGCCGTCGTAGAAACGGGTCTGGCGCAAGTTGAAGTGGCGACCGGTGGACGGAATGAATTGCCACAAACCTACCGCATGGGCCCGGGAATAGGCCATGGGGTTGTAGGCGCTTTCGATGGCCGGCAACAAAGCCAGCTCAAGCGGCATGTTGCGCTCTTCGAGGCGCTCGACGATGTAGTGGATGTACAGGCTGCTTCGGTCGCCGGCGGTTTCCAGGAACGAGGGATTGCTGGCGAACCACAGGCGTTGCTGCTCGATGCGCGGGTTGGCCGCCATGTCGTCCTGCAGGGCGAAGCCTTGGCGCATGCGCTCCCAGACATCCTGAGGTGCCTGCTCGGCCTGTTTGACCGGCACGAACACCGGTTTCTGCTTCATCCTCGCCTGGTAGTTGTGCGCGCGAACGCTCTCGGATTCGTCAAGCTGACGGGTGCTCTGGCAGCCCACCAGGGTGGCGGCCAGGGCCAGCGCACTGGCTTGGGCCAGGCGCGTCAGGGCGACGGAATTGAAGGTTCTGCGGCTATTGGACGACATTGGCTGGGACAAAGTTCCGGGCAAAAATGTCGGGCGATTCTAGAAAGCAGCCCCTCTGTGGTCAACCTTTGAGAACTTTCAGGACCTAGCAGCGGCTGTTTAGAAGCTGTCCTTCCAAGCCCGCAACCCAGCAAAAACAGCACTTGGAGTGGGGTTTTTCAGGGTATTCCGTTCGTCTAATTTTTCTTTAACGGATGTTTCGGCAGTACGCAAAAAGGGGTTGGTCAGCTTTTCCAGAGCCAGGGTTGATGGCAACGTGATGCGATCGTGCGCCCTCAGTTGGGTAACGTCGTCGAAGCGTTGGGCAATGTGCTGGTTATCGGGTTCAACTGCCCTGGCAAAACGCAGATTGCTCAGGGTGTATTCGTGGGTGCAGTACACCAGAGTCTGGGCAGGCAGGGCCGCCAGGCGCTCGAGGGAATGGTGCATCTGCTCGGCGGTACCCTCGAACAGGCGACCGCAGCCCGCCGCAAACAGGGTATCGCCACAAAATAGCAGCGGGCTGGCAGTTTGCCCGCAATAATAAGCAATGTGTCCCAAGGTATGTCCAGGTACTGCAATGATCTGGAAATCCAGACCCAGGACGCGCACGCTGGCTTCGTCGTCCAGGGCCAGGTCCCGCCCCGGGATGCGTTCGTGGGCCGGGCCGCAAACCCGCGCAGTGGTGGCTTTCTTGAGCTGCTCGACACCACCGACGTGGTCGTGATGGTGATGGGTGATCAGAATGTCGCTCAGCTGCCAGCCCGGATGACGCTCGAGCCAGGCCAGCACCGGTGCCGCATCGCCCGGGTCGACCACCGCACAGCGCTGGTTGGCAGAATCCTGTAACAACCAGATGTAGTTATCGCTGAAAGCGGGCAGGGCATCGATCTGTATCATGGTGCGATTCGCCAAACGTTGGACATGGGTGCATCTTAGTAGTTATGCACGCTGTCGAGAACCTTCAAGGGAGACTGCAATGACCGATCAAGCCTTCGCCCAGGCCGATCCGCAGTGGCTGGAGCTGATCAGCCTGGCCCGCGACTGGTTCGCCGGCCCCCTGGGGCAGTTGATGCTGCATGAAGAACAACGCCTGCTCGAAGAAGAGCTGGGGCGCTACTTCGGCGGCTATCTGGTGCACTACGGTCCTTGTGCCGAAGCGCCGCCCAAGGCCCCGCAAGTGCAACGCAACGTGCGTCTGGGCGCGCCGTTGCCCGGGGTTGAGATCGTCTGCGAAGAACAGGCCTGGCCGCTGAGCGAGCACGCCGCCGATGTGGTGGTGCTGCAGCATGGCCTGGACTTCAGTCTGTCGCCCCACGGCCTGCTGCGTGAAGCCGCCAGTAGCGTGCGTCCGGGTGGGCACCTGGTGATCATCGGTATCAACCCCTGGAGCAGCTGGGGTGTGCGTCGGGTGTTTGCCCATGATGCCCTGCGCAAGGCACGCTGCATTTCCCCGTCACGGGTCGGCGACTGGCTGAACCTGCTCGGCTTCGCGCTGGAGAAACGCCGCTTCGGGTGCTATCGTCCGCCGCTCGCATCGCCGGCCTGGCAACAGCGCCTGGCGGGCTGGGAGCGGGTCGCCGGCGGCTGGCAAGGCGCGGGTGGCGGTGTCTACCTGCTGGTGGCGCGCAAAATGGTGGTCGGCCTGCGGCCACTGCGTCTGGAACGTCGTGAACCGATGGGCAAACTGCTGCCATTGCCGATGGCCAAGGTCAACCGGCGCCATTCCGAACCCTGAGTTCCGGGCCCGCAAGGCGCGGGCTCCAATCATTGATGAATAGGCTGTAAATGAGCGATAGCGTCGAGATCTTTACCGATGGTGCCTGCAAGGGCAATCCTGGCCCGGGCGGCTGGGGAGTGCTGATGGTCTGCAAGGGCGTCGAAAAGGAGCTATGGGGCGGCGAGCCGGAGACCACCAACAACCGCATGGAACTGATGGCGGCGATCAAGGGCCTGGAAGCGCTCAAACGTGAGTGTGAAGTGCTGTTGGTCACCGACTCCCAATATGTGATGAAAGGCATCAACGAGTGGATGGTCAACTGGAAAAAGCGCGGCTGGAAAACCGCTGCCAAGGAGCCGGTGAAGAACGCCGACCTCTGGCAACTGCTCGATGAGCAGGTCGGGCGCCACAAGGTGACCTGGAAGTGGGTGCGCGGGCACATCGGCCATCACGGCAACGAGCGTGCCGACCAGTTGGCCAACCGCGGCGTTGACGAAGTACGCGGGCTGCGCTGAGCACACCAGCCGCCACTTGCCCACCAGCTGAGGTAGAATGCCCGGCTTTCACCAGACAAGCTGTACGCGACAGGAGACCACCGGCGTGGAGATTCAGAGCAACAGGTCGGTCGTCCTCGACACCGAAACCACGGGTATGCCGGTTACCGACGGCCACCGGGTCATCGAGATCGGTTGTGTCGAACTGATGGGCCGGCGCCTGACCGGGCGGCACTTCCACGTCTATCTGCAACCGGATCGCGAAAGTGACGAAGGCGCCATCGGCGTACACGGCATCACCGACGCCTTCCTAATCGACAAACCGCGTTTTGCCGAAGTGGCCGATGAATTCTTCGACTTCATCCAGGGCGCTCAGCTGATCATCCACAACGCGGCGTTCGACGTTGGCTTCATCAACAACGAATTCGCGTTGATCGGCCAGCAAGACCGCGCCGATATCTCCCAGCATTGCACCATCCTCGATACCCTGATGATGGCCCGCTCGCGGCATCCGGGGCAGCGCAACAGCCTCGATGCATTGTGCAAGCGTTACGGCATCGACAACTCCGGCCGTGAGTTGCACGGTGCGTTGCTCGACTCGGAGTTGCTGGCCGACGTCTATCTAAGCATGACCGGCGGCCAGACCAGCCTGTCACTGGCCGGGCAGGGCGCCGATGGCGAGGAAAACGGCGAAGACAGCCGTGGCAGCGAAATCCGCCGCCTCATCGGTCGTCAGCCGGGACGCATCATTCCGGCTACCGAGCAGGAACTGGAAGCTCATCTGGCACGCCTGGAAGCCATAGCCAAATCGGCGGGCGGTCCGGCGTTGTGGCAGCAATTGTCCGAGGCCAACTGAGGCAGAATCCGCGCAAGGGGGCTGGCGAGCTTCTACCCTGAAATGACCGACCCGTCATTCGGAGCAGGCGCCCCCTCATGTACAAGGACCTCAAGTTCCCTGTTCTGATCGTTCACCGCGACATCAAGGCCGATACCTTAGCCGGTGAGCGCGTGCGCGGTATTGCCGAGGAACTGGCCCAGGATGGCTTCAGTATTCTTCCGGCGATCGATTATGCTGAAGGCCGCTTGCTGGCTTCGACCCATCATGGTCTGGCCTGCATGTTGATCGCTGCCGAAGGCGCTGGTGAAAATACCCATTTGCTGCAGAACATGGTCGAGCTGATCCGCCTGGCCCGGCTGCGTGCGCCGCACTTGCCGATCTTTGCCCTGGGCGAGCAGGTGACCCTGGAAAATGCCCCTGCCGATGTCATGAGCGAGCTGAACCAGCTGCGTGGCATTCTCTATCTGTTTGAAGACACCGTGCCGTTTCTGGCCCGGCAAGTGGCGCGGGCGGCACACAACTACCTGGACGGCTTGCTGCCACCGTTTTTCAAAGCGCTGGTGCAGCACACCGCACAATCCAACTACTCGTGGCACACGCCGGGGCACGGCGGCGGGGTGGCCTATCGCAAGAGCCCGGTGGGGCTGGCGTTTCATCAGTTTTTCGGTGAGAACACCTTGCGCTCGGATCTCTCGGTTTCAGTCCCCGAGCTCGGCTCGTTGCTGGATCACACCGGCCCTCTGGCGGCGGCTGAAGTCAGGGCGGCAAAGAACTTTGGCGCCGATCACACTTTCTTCGTCATCAACGGCACTTCCACCGCCAACAAGATCGTCTGGCATTCGATGGTCGGTCGCGATGACCTCGTGCTGGTGGATCGCAACTGCCACAAGTCGGTGGTGCACGCGATCATCATGACGGGCGCCATTCCCTTGTATATGTGCCCGGAGCGCAATGAGCTGGGCATCATCGGGCCGATTCCGCTGAGCGAGTTCAGCCCCGAGTCGATTCGCGCCAAGGTCCAGGCCAACCCCCTGACCCAGGGGCGGGCGCCCAAGGTGAAACTGGCGGTGGTAACCAATTCCACCTATGACGGGCTTTGCTATAACGCCGAGCTGATCAAGCAAATGCTGGGCAACAGTGTCGAGGTGCTGCATTTCGACGAGGCCTGGTACGCCTACGCGGCGTTTCATCCGTTCTTTGCCGGCCGCTATGCCATGGGCACTTCATGCACTGCTGACAGCCCTCTGGTGTTCAGCACCCACTCGACCCACAAGCTGTTGGCGGCCTTCAGCCAGGCTTCGATGATCCATGTGCAGGATGGTGGCGCACGACAGCTGGACCGTGACCGTTTCAATGAAGCGTTCATGATGCATATCTCCACGTCGCCGCAGTACAGCATCCTGGCTTCGCTGGATGTAGCTTCAGCGATGATGGAAGGGCCGGCCGGGCGTTCGCTGTTGCAGGAAATGTTCGATGAAGCGCTGAGTTTTCGTCGGGCCATGGCCAACCTGCGCAAGCATATTGCTGCCGACGACTGGTGGTTCAGTATCTGGCAACCGCCGCAGGTCGAGGGTGTGCAGCAGGTGAGCACAAGTGACTGGTTGTTGGCGCCGCAAGCGGACTGGCACGGGTTTGGTGAAGTCAGCGATGACTATGTGCTGCTTGATCCGATCAAGGTCACTCTGGTCATGCCAGGGCTTAACGCAGGCGGTGCCTTGAGCGAGCACGGAATCCCGGCGGCGGTGGTCAGCAAGTTTCTCTGGGAGCGTGGCCTGGTGGTGGAAAAGACCGGGCTCTATACCTTCCTGGTGCTGTTCTCCATGGGTATCACCAAGGGCAAATGGAGCACTTTGCTGACCGAGCTGCTGGAGTTCAAACGCAACTATGACGCCAACACCGACCTGCTCGAAAGCCTGCCCTGCGTCGCCCGTCTTGACCCTGAGCGCTATCAGGGGCTGGGCCTGCGCGACCTGTGCGATCAGTTGCATGCCTGCTACCGCAGCAATGCCACCGCCAAGCAGCTCAAACGGCTGTTCACGCGTTTACCGGAAGTGGTGATGAAACCCGCCGATGCTTATGACCGGATGGTGCGTGGAGAGGTGGAGGCGGTACCGATTGACCAATTGCTTGGACGTGTTGCCGCCGTGATGCTGGTGCCGTACCCACCGGGGATTCCGCTGGTCATGCCAGGCGAGCGCTTTACCGAGGCGACCCGTTCAATCATTGACTATCTGGCCTTTGCCGCCGCGTTCGACAGCGGCTTTCCCGGCTTTGTTGCCGACGTTCATGGCCTGCAACATGAAACCAGCGGGCAAGGGCGGATCTACACCGTCGATTGCATCACGGGATGCGGATGATCTCGACACCGCTGCGCGCCAGCTCGAAGCGGTTGTCGCCCAGGTGGTTGACCTTGTCACCGATGGCCAGCTTGTAAGTGGTAATAGGCAGGGATGCGGCACTACCGTCGGCCTCAAGGGTGGCTTCCTGAAACTCATGAACAGGGTAGATGCGGCCTTCTGCGTCCCGTGCATGAAACTGTCCGACCAGTACTGCTGTCATTTACCGTGCAACCTCTAAAAGTTTTCTGTCAGGCATAGACCACTGATTTGCCGGGTAAGTTTTGCTTGTGTGGAAAAAAACTTCAGGCGCTGGGTAGATCATCTATACCTACAAGTTCCTTTGTCCTACATGTCAGGAAATTGCCATGAGCCAGGTGTATTCGGTAGCCGTTGTCGTCGGCAGCTTGCGCAAGGAGTCCTTCAATCGCAAAGTCGCCCTGGCGCTGGCGGAGCTCGCGCCCTCGAACCTCAAATTGACGATAGTCGAAATCGGCAATCTGCCTCTTTATAACGAAGATATTGATGTCGACCCGCCAGCGGCTTACAAGGCGTTCCGCGAGCAGATCCGCAGCAGTGATGCGGTGCTGTTCGTCACCCCGGAGTACAACCGCTCGGTGCCGGGGGTGTTGAAGAACGCTATCGATGTCGGCTCAAGGCCTTATGGGCAAAGTGCCTGGAGCGGCAAGCCGGGTGCGGTGATCAGTGTTTCGCCCGGAGCGGTGGGCGGTTTTGGGGCCAACCATCATCTGCGCCAGTCACTGGTGTTTCTCGATGTGCCGTGCATGCAGCAGCCTGAGGCGTACATCGGTGGGGCAGCGAGCCTGTTCGACGAAAATGGCAATCTGTCGGAGAAGGTCCAACCGTTTTTGCAGACTTTCATTGATAAGTATGCGGCGTGGGTTGACCAGCATCAGAAATAGTCCGGTGGCCTCATCGCCGGCAAGGCCGGCTCCCACAGTGGCCTGATGTCTTCAGTCTTGTGGGAGCCGGCCTTGCCGGCGATTGGGATCTGAGGATTTACACCGCTTGAGGCATCTCGCCGCGAGCCAGACGCTTGTTGATATCAGCGATCACTTCCGGTAGCTCATTGATGGTGTCGATCAGGTAATGCGGGCGTGAGCCTTCGAACAGCGCGTGGATGCGTTTGCGCTCGCTGTCCAGGGTGTCCGAGGCCAGGGCACGGTAGCCTTCGTAGGTCAGGCCCAGGGCATTGCCCGAGCACACCAGCGCCACTGTCCACATGCCGGCGCGGCGGCCTTCGAGGATACCGGGCACGGTATCGTCGACCTTGACGCAGGCCGCGACATCGTCGATCCCTAAGGCAATCACGTTAGCCAGGGCCTGCGCAGGCCAAGGGCGGCCGTTAGGGGTTTCATCGGTTGCCACAACGTGATCGGCGACATAGCCATTCTGAGCGGCCAGCTCAACCACCTTGTCCATCACCACTTTCGGGTAGCCGGAGCAGGAACCGATTTTCAGGCCGTCCTTGCGCAGGCCGGTCAGGGTGTCGAGGGCACCGGGGATCAGTGCCGAGTGCACGGCGATCTTCTCGATCTGCAAGGGCATGAAGCGCTCATAGATGGCCGTGACATCGTCGTCGGTCGGGGTGCGACCAAACACCTTGCGATAACGTTCGGCAATCTGCGGTTGGTCGCACAGGGTACGGATATGGTCCCACTTGCCCATGCCCATCGGGCCACGGGCTTCTTCGATGGATACTTCGACGTCGAATTCGGCAAAGGCTTCGACGAAGATCTGGGTCGGCGCGAAGGAGCCGAAATCGACCACGGTGCCGGCCCAGTCGAGGATGGCGGCTTGCAGTTGTGTTGGGTTGCTGTAGTTCATGTGCGAATTCCTAGAGAGAGTGGCAACGCTTCAGATATCCAGTACTTCCATTTCCCGCAGCACTTCGGCCACCGCATTCACCGCGGCTTGCATGCCGTCCGGGCCGACGACGCCGATGCAACCGACGCGGAAGGTTTCGACCTGGGTCAGCTTGCCCGGGTAGAGGATGAAACCCTTGGCCTTGACCCGTTCGTAGAAATCCTTGAACTGATAGCGTGGGTCGTTCGGGGCGTGGAAGGTCACGATGATCGGTGCCTGGATCTCGCTCGGCAGAAAGCTGCGCAAGCCGATCGCCGCCATGCCGTCGAGCAGCACTTTGCAGTTGCTGGCGTAGCGCTGGTGACGGGCAGGCAGACCACCTTCCTCGTTGTATTGCAGCAACGCCTCATGCAGCGCCGCGACCACATGGGTAGGGGGAGTGAAGCGCCACTGGCCGGTCTTGGCCATGTAGGCATGTTGATCCTGCAGGTCCATGGCCAGGGACGGCGAATTACCTTCGGCGGCGGCCAGGGAGGCTTTGTTGGCGAAGACGAAACCCATGCCAGGCACCCCTTCCAGGCACTTGCCGGAGGCGGCGATCAGGGCGTCGAACGGCACTTCGCGGGCATCGATAGGCAGTGCGCCGAATGAGCTCATGGCATCGATGATCAGACGCTTGCCGTGACGGGCAATCACCTCGGCGATTTCCGGCAGCGGATTAAGGATGCCGGTGCTGGTTTCGCAGTGGATCAGCGCCACATGGGTGATGCTGCTGTCAGCGGTCAGCAGGCGATCGACATCGGCAGCGGTGGTCGGTTGGTCTTCAGCGGTTTCAAAGGTGCTGTAGGCGCGGCCCAGGACCTTGCAGATCTTCGCCAGGCGCTGGCCATAGGCACCGTTGATCAGTACCAGAACCTTGCCATCGCGAGGCACCAGGGTGCCGATGGCGGCTTCGACGGCGAAGGTGCCACTGCCTTGCAGGGGCACACAGTGGTGGCTGTCGGCGCCGTTGACGATGGCCAGCAATTGTTCGCACAGGCTGGCGGTCAGTTGGTTGAAGTCACGGTCCCAGGAACCCCAGTCCACCATCATCGCTTGGCGGGTGCGGGACGAGGTGGTCAAAGGACCTGGGGTCAGCAGGATAGGGGCGTTGCTCATTCCGAAGTTCCTCACAAGCGGTGGGCTGAAACTACGGGGCCTAAGTTGCAATTCTGCGCGCCATCAATCAAATTGTTTGTTGTTATGCCAGCCATAAGTCAGGCCGATAGATATGAATTTGTTCCAGCTCCGTGCGTTTGACGCCGTGGCCCGCGAGGGCAGCTTTACCCGTGCTGCGGCGCGGCTGTTCATCAGCCAGCCGGCGGTCACCGGGCATATCAAGGCTTTGGAAGAGCACTACCAGATCACTTTGCTGCGGCGCACCGCTCGGCGCGTCGAGCTGACGGAGGAGGGCACGCGCCTGGCGGCGATCACCCGGGCGATGTTTGGTCTGGCCGAGGAGGCCCAGGCCATGCTTGAGGCCAATCGCCAGTTGCTTACCGGGCGCCTGGAGGTGGCTGCCGATGGACCGCACCGGGTCATGCCGATGCTTGCCCAGCTCCGTGCACGTTACCCTGGCATTACCGTCAACCTGCGCTTGGGCAATGCCCAGGAAACCCTGGCCGCACTGCTTAGCGAACATGCGGATGTGGCCGTGTTGACCGAAGTCGAGCCGCGCAAGGGGCTGCACCTGCAAAGCCTGGGTGAATCGCGGATGTGTGCCCTGTTGCCCGTCGGCCATCCGTGGGTGGATGGCCAGGGCGAGTTACCGTTGGCCAAGCTGGATCGGCAGATCATGGTACTGCGCGAACCCAGTTCGATTACCCGGCGCACATTCGATCAGGCCTGCGCCGAGGCCAAGGTGCAGCCACGGGTGTTACTGGAGCTGGACAGCCGCGAAGCGGTCACCGAGGCGGTGGCGGCGGAGCTGGGCATCGGCATCGTCTCGTCGGTGGAAGTGGCTCATGATCCGCGGGTGGTGGCGCGTCCGATTGCCGGCAACGGCCTGATCAACCGGCACATGATCGGTTGTTTGCAACGGCGTCGTGAGCTGCGGCTGATCCAGGCGTTCCTGAGTCTGGCCGAACAGCATTGATGCAGCGCTGGCATTCTTCAGCGGTCGGCCTAAGATGGCCGGCACCGAGCAACCTGGCGCTGGATGGCCGATGAGCGAGAAAGACACGATTTCCATGCAGCTTGTGCGCGAAGCGCTGTTGCAGACCTGTCCATCGGGATTGCCCGATGCCGGTATGCTGCTGCGTGCCGGTATCGATCCGGAACAGCTCGAGTTGCCCCAGGCACGGGTTACCGCGGACGCCTATGCACGGCTGTGGCGGTTGCTGGCGCGGCGCTGCAACGATGAGTTCTTCGCCATGGACCAGCGCGGTCTGCCCAATGGCAGCCTGGCTTTTCTGACCCGCGCTGCCATGGCTCAACCGAGTTTGGGCGCCGGCCTTGATATTGCCCTGGGCTTTCTCTCACTGATGCTTGAAGACTTGCAGCCAGGACTGGTGCGTCAACAGAGTCTGGCCGAGATCGTCGTCAACGAACCACGCGAACAGCCGCGCCGTGCCTTTACCTACTTTACCTTCTGGATGATCGTGCATGGCGTGGCCTGTTGGCTGGCAGGGCGGCGTATCCCGATACTGGCCATCGATCTGCGCTGCTCGGAGCCACCGTTCTGTGATGACTACCGGGTAATGTTTTCGGAAAACCTGCAATTCGACCGTCCACGCACCCGCATGATTATCGCTGCGGACTGCCTGGAACTGCCGATAAAGCGCACGCCACAGGAGCTGCAGCGCTTTCTTGCCGAGGCGCCGGGTAACATCCTGGTCAAGTACCGTGACCCGGCAAGCCTGGCCAGGCGTATCCGCGCCAACCTTCTTGGCCTCGATCCCGCCCAATGGCCGGACGCCCGCAGTCTGGCCGGTCTCTTGTGCCTGTCCAGTGCGACCCTGCGCCGACGACTGGCCGAGGAGGGGCAGACCTATCAGGGTTTGAAGGACAGTGTGCGCCGTGAGCTGGCGATCGCCTGGCTGGCCCAGGCAGAGCCAGGCTTGAGCGATATCGCCGAGCGGCTGGGGTTTGCCGATAGCAGTTCGTTCTACAAAGCCTTTCGCAAGTGGTTCGGCTGCAACCCTGGGCACTATCGCGCGCTGGTGCTGGCGCGCGAAGACGAGGGCGGCTGAACGGGTGGTTTTCCCGGTGCCGGGGGTTGTCAAGCGACTGCAGAGTGACAGCTTGTCAACCTATTGGTACCGACCATGTCCGAATCAGCTAAAGATACCCCGCTCGAAAAAGCCACCGATGCGTTCATCGCACAAACACTGCCTGCCTGGCTGAAAGACACCAGTCATGAACAGTTCGAGACTTTGCGCACCCGCTTCGAGAAGCATGTGCAAAGCCAGCAGGAAGTGCAAAAAGTACTTGCCAAGCTGCAATCGCTGGACAGCTTCGCCACACCTCTGCTGGAGGCCAAGCTGCTTTCGTCCCTTTCCCTGACGGTCGAGCTTGATAAGGCACAATGGCGGGAAGAGCGCCGTAAACTGGGCGTCGATGCAACAGGGCCTACGGAACACAGTACCTATTTTGTCCGTGTGCCGGCTTTGCAGAAGTTCCTGCAGAACTTCAAGGACGCCGAGCCATTTTTCGAACAGACCGGCCTGGTCTATCCGGCTGATATGTCGGCGGAGCATACGGAGCAAGTGCTGACGACAGACAGTGCCCAGCTCGTCAGACTCTGTCGTGAGCTGGATGTGGGCAAGCAATACCAGCAACACCTGGACAGCGTACTCGACGCTGATTGCACGACCACGCTTACCGAGGACAAACGCCTGCAATTGGCACTGGCCACTGAAATAGCGGCGCTGAAAAAGCAGTTGAAGGCTGATGACCTGGACATGCTGCGTCGGGTAGTCGCTGATAAGCCCCCGACCCACGCGCAAAGTGACAGGGTTCATGTCGGTGCTCTGCAGGTACTGGGCCATCGTGTGGAAGGTGCCCTGGCATTTGAGTTGCAAGGGATCATCCCTGTAGGTGCCAGTATTCCGCTAACCAAAGTGCAGGGGGTGATCCTCTTTCTGCCTGACGATCCTGCGCAATCCCTGCGTGCGTTTGACACCTGGCGCGAAGCCAGTCTGGCCCTCGGTAATCTGCTGCGCGATCCAGGTTATCAGCGAGGATTCAATCAGCGCATAGCATTGGCGAATCGCCCGGACTATCTGGCGACATTGCGCAAGCGCCTGGCCGATGTGAAGACCGATGCAACGGCGAGCTGTGAGGTCATTTACGACCCGCTGTTTCAGACACTGGCCATCCAGCAGTTGCAACGCATTCGCGACAACGCGCGGTTTCTTGCGGTGCCTACCGCCCAGGCCAATACCCGCGCTAGCGCCGAGCGCCTGCTGGTTCTCGAATCTGCCGGGCTGACCGTACTCAACCTGGCAGGTTTGTTCGTCCCGGCTATCGGTGCCGTGCTGGCGGCCGATCTGGTCGCCCAGACCCTCTGCGAGGTGTGCGAAGGGGGCCAGGACTGGAGTCAAGGTCACCAGCATGAAGCTATCGATCACCTGCTCGGGGTTGCCGAGACGGTAGTGGTCAGCGCCGCGCTGGTGGCCGGCACGGCGCTGGTGGCCCGGGGTTTCACACGTAGCGCGGTGGTCGATCAACTGACCCCTGTGCTGAATGATGCGGGAAAGCCACGATTGTGGTCCGGTGATGTGACGGCTTATGAGGACACTGCCCCGCCCGGCGACCTGATTGAGCTGGATAATGGTCTGCTGTCCGATGGCACCGGGCATTGGTGGCGTCACGGCGAAACCTATTATCAGGTCAGGTCCGTCAAGGGACGTAGCGTATGGCAACTGCGTCATCCGCAACGTGAGGCGAGCTTCGGGCCGTTGCTAGAATTCAACGGCGAACGATGCTGGAAGCTGTTCACCGAACATCCCATTGAGTGGCAAGGGGCCGGCTTGATGCTGGGGCGTTTATGGCCGCCGGCTTCGAGCCTGAGTGCTCAGCGTATCGAGCAGATACTGAAGGTCGCGGATGTAGATGAAGCGCAGCTTCGCGGTCTGCTGGTGGAACGTCGGCCGTTACCGGTGGAGTTGCGTGACAGCTTGGAGCGCTTTGCCGTGGATGCCCGCGTAGATACATTCTTCGAGCAACTGGGCGAGGGGCGAGAAGACGACTCGGAGTTGTTTCAATGGTGCATTGATGCCTTGAAGATTGACACGCTGTCGATCGAGGAGCAAAGGGTAGACCTCCTTGATGATGCGCCGGCGCTACGCGAGCAATTGCTCGAGTACTTCTCGCGTCAATATGTGGCAAAGGATCCGCTGTTGACACAGACATCGCAGGATATCAAAGCGATGCTGGCATTGATCCAGCGGGACTTCAAAGGCCTGCCCGACGCCTATGCGCTGGATGTGCTGAAACATGCCACTGACGCGCACCGTCTGCGGATGGTCGCGGACAAGCGGATTCCCCTGGCAGTCGCCGAGCAGGCCCGTGCGCACTTACAGCTCGCACAGCTGACACGCATGCGCGAAGGCTTGTACCTCAACAGTAGCTATAAGCCAGAAACGGTCTCGCTGGTGTTTGCCCTGTTGCGCAAGCATGCCAGGTTATCAGGCAGCGCCGACATAGAATTGCGTGAAGGCTCCGATACCGGGCGTGTGCTGGCGCGTTTGCATCCGGGCAATGACCCGGAGGGGGTCACTGTCACGCTGGTGAGAGGTGTCGGCGGTTTCCGCTGCTATGACCCGCAGGGTCGAGAACTGGACAACGATCTCGACGATCCTGACAGTCTGGCCGAAGTCCTGCTCAGGCATCTGTCCAAGAGCGATCTCGCGCGTTTGACATGGGATGGCGCAAACGCAAAAGACCAGATCAACACTGCCCTGCGCAGCTGGCTACCCTCGGGACGCAAGGCCCTTTTCGAACTGACAGGGCTGAGCGAGATAAAGCCGCGCTACAGTCCGCTCCGACGGCTTCCCGATGGGCGCTTCGGCTACCTGCTCAGCGGTCGTGGCGAAGGCCGACACCCCTCGCGGCGTGCACTCATCGACGCGGCACGCTCACTCTATCCAACGTTAGGCTCCAGGATTCTGGACAGCATGGTCACGGATCTATTGGCGACGCCGGAAACAGCCTACATCAGGCTGATTCAGCAATTTCGGCAGTACCGTCAGCTTGATGAAGCGCTGCATGCCTGGGTGGTGCAAGGGCATGCCGGCAATCTTTCCGGGGCTCGCCAACACTTTGCCGATGAGCTGCGTCGGAGCTGGCGTCTGGAGGGGCGACGGCTTGTAACGTCGAGCGGGGAATCGGCCGGTTATCGTCTGAGCCTGGTCGGCATGGACATCAGAACCTTGCCAACGTTGCCTGCAAATGCGGATTTTAACCACATCAGCGATCTGATCCTGGTAGGTCTGCATCTGGACGCAATGCCGGTAGGGTTCCTGCGCTGTTTTTCCGGGGTGCGCTGGCTTAACCTGAGCAACAACGCGCTGGTTGATGTGCCTGCAGAAATCCGCCAGTTGAACCAATTGACTACCCTGCGTCTGTCAGGTAACCGGATACGTATGACTCCGACAGCCGTCGAGTCCTTGCGCGGTCTATCTCGCTTGCACACCCTGGACTTGAGCGCCAATCCGCTGGGTGTAATCAGCCTTGAATTCCACCAGCTGTCTCGGCTTCGCGAGCTGAACCTGCGTCGGGCGAATTTGCAGGCGGTACCCGTTGGGCTGGAGTGGTGTGGACTGTTGGAGATGGCCGATCTTCGTGACAATCAGATCGCGGTGTTGCCGGAAGCCTTGCTCAATGCTCCACTGGAGACGCGCCGTGCCGTGGAGCTGCGTAACAACCCTGTACCGGTGGGTATGCTTGACCGTTTGTACGCACCCGACCCTGTGCCGGATGTGCTGCCACCGCCAGTGGTTGCGCATACGCAGGCCAGGGAGACCTGGCTTGCAACCCTGGAGGCATCGGCAAGAGCGGATCGCGAAAAACAATGGGATGACCTGCAGGCGCAACCCGGCAGTAACGAGTTTTTTCTCTTGCTTGGGAAGTTGACCGAAACCAGTGATTATCGGCAAGCCCGACAGGACCTCTCTCGACGGGTGTGGGCGGTAATCGACGCTGTCAGTGACGAACAGGTGCTGCGCCAGGAACTGTTCAAACTGGCAAGCGAGCGCGGATGTGCGGACCTGGTGATCACGTGCTTCAGCACGCTGGAGGTGCGTGTCCTGGTTGCTCAGGCGCTACGCGGGCGCGCATCAGGGGAAGAGCAGGCATCGTTGCTTGGTCTGGCGCGAGGCTTGTTTCGTCTGGATAGAGTCGAGGCGATTGCACGTCAGGACATTGAGCGGCGCGTGGCGCTAGAGACGGACAGACTGCGAAATAGCGGATTATCCGAGGAAGATGCAGCGGCGCGTGTGCGCATAGATGAGGTTGAGATCATCCTGGCTTACCGTATCGGTGTTGCCCGAACCCTGGACCTGCCTGGTCAACCAAGGACCATGCAATTTGAGCGAATCGCCGGGGTAACGCAGCAGCAGCTACACAACGCCGCCGCTACGGTGCGATGGGAGTCAGGCACCGACGCCCTGGTGACTGACATCTGTCAGAGGGATTTCTGGATAGCGTATCTGAAGCGCGAGCATGCTGCGCGGTTCCAGCAGGCTGAACAGCCATTCTGGGATCAACTGGAGGCTCTGCACGGTTTGCCGGAAGGAGAGGTACTGGCACGTAGTGAGCAGATCAAAAAAGACTTCAGGAAAGCTGAAGGCGATTTGATCGGGCAGCTGACCCGCGAAGCCCTGCGGACGTTGCCTGCGGACGATTGAAGGGTCTATGCGCCGGCCAAACCGCTCATCCCAATTGAGCGCTTTGGCCATTGCCGAGCGCCGTTCGCGGCGACAACATCGTCAGATCAAAGGTGATACTCCAACAATAAAAAATCAGGAGTCTGACGATGCGTGATTACGCTACGGCCGCAAGCGGCTTCGACTATCCCCGGGTGGCCAGCGCAACCTTGTTTGGCAGTCTCGATGCGCTCAATGCCTGTGTCGAATGCTGTGACCGGCATGTCGGCGGCAATCGTGTTGCACTGAACTGGGAGGGCCGCGATGGCAGCAGCGCCCAGTACAGCTTCGAGCAGTTGCAACAGTCCGCCGCGCGCCTGGCCAATGTGCTCAAGGCCCAGGGGGTGGGCGTCGGGGACCGGGTCGCCGGGTTGATGCCGCGTACCGCCGAGTTACTGATCACCGTACTGGCCACCTGGCGCCTGGGTGCGGTTTATCAACCTTTGTTCACTGCCTTCGGGCCTAAAGCCATTGAACACCGGCTGGAGCAGTCGGGCGCCAAGGCAGTGGTCACCGAGCCACTCAACCGCAGCAAGCTCGACGATGTGCATGGGTGTCCGACGATCATCTGCGTCGGTGCCCGGGACGGATCCAGTGATGTCGACTTCCACACGGCGCTGGCGGCTGCCAGTGATCATTGCGAGCCTGTGTTGCTGGGTGCCGACGCGCCGTTCCTGCTGATGTTCACCTCCGGTACCACCGGCCCGGCCAAACCGCTGGAAGTGCCGTTGCGTGCCATCGTCGCCTTCCAGGGTTACATGCGCGACGCCATCGATTTGCGTCCTGAAGACAACTTCTGGAATCTCGCCGACCCGGGCTGGGCCTACGGCCTTTACTACGCGGTCACCGGACCGCTGGCACTGGGTCATTCCACGACCTTTTTCGATGGCCCGTTCAGCGTTGAAAGCACCTGCCGGGTCATCAACAAATACGCCATCAGCAATCTGGCCGGCTCGCCTACCGCCTATCGTCTGTTGATCGCCGCCGGCAGCGAATTCAGCGCACCGATCAAGGGCCGTCTGCGGGTGGTCAGTAGCGCCGGCGAGCCGCTCAACCCGGAAGTCATCCGCTGGTTTGCCGACGAGCTGGGGGTAACCATTCACGACCATTACGGGCAAACCGAGCTGGGCATGGTGCTGTGCAACCACCATGGCCTGCAGCACCCGGTGCACCTGGGCTCGGCGGGGTTTGCCGTTCCCGGTCACCGCATCGTCGTTCTGGACGAGCAGGCCAACGAGTTGCCGGCCGGCCAACCAGGCATTCTGGCTGTGGACCGCGAACAGTCGCCATTGTGCTGGTTCGCTGGCTATCACGGTTTGCCGACCAAATCCTTCGTCGGCAAGTACTACCTCAGTGGTGACACTGTCGAACTCAACAGCGACGGCAGCATCAGTTTTGTCGGCCGCAGCGATGACGTGATCACTACCTCCGGTTACCGGGTCGGGCCTTTCGACGTCGAGAGTGCGCTGATCGAGCACCCGGCAGTGATCGAGGCTGCCGTAGTTGGCAAGCCGGACCCGGAGCGTACCGAACTGATCAAGGCCTTTGTGGTGCTGGCTAGCGGTCAGCAGCCCAGCGAGGAGTTGGCTGAGGCACTGAAACAGCATGTGCGTCAGCGCCTCTATGCTCACGCCTATCCACGTGAAATCGAATTTGTCAGCGAGCTGCCCAAAACCCCGAGCGGCAAGCTGCAGCGTTTCATCCTGCGCAACCAGGAAATAGCCAAACAACAAGCCGCGCTGGCCTCGACTGCCGGCGCCTGAGGAAAGACCATCATGCAGATTGCCAACAAGAACTTCATCGTCAGCGGCGCCGCCTCAGGTCTGGGCGCTGCTACCGCGCAGATGCTCATCGAGGCCGGTGCTCAGGTGATGCTGGTCGACCTCAATGCCGAAGCCGTAGCCGCCAAGGCCCAGGAACTGGGCGCCAAGGCGCGCTTTGCGGTCGCCGACATCAGCCAGGAAGCCGCCGCCAAGGCTGCGGTGGATGCTGCCATTGGCGCTTTCGGCAGTCTCCACGGGCTGGTCAACTGCGCAGGCATCGTCGGTGCAGAGAAGGTCCTGGGCAAGAACGGCCCACACGGTCTGGAAAGCTTCAGCCGGGTGATCAACGTCAACCTGATTGGCAGCTTCAACCTGCTGCGCCTGGCCGCCGCGGCCATGGCCGAAGGCGAAGCAGCTGCCGATGGCGAGCGTGGGGTGATCATCAATACCGCCTCGATTGCCGCCTACGACGGGCAAATCGGTCAGGCCGCCTACGCTGCGTCCAAAGGCGCGATCGCCAGCCTGACCCTGCCGGCGGCGCGTGAACTGGCGCGCTTTGGCATCCGCGTGATGACCATCGCCCCGGGTATTTTCGAGACCCCGATGATGGCTGGCATGACCCAGGAAGTGCGCGACTCGCTGGCCGCCGGAGTGCCGTTCCCGCCACGCCTCGGCCGCCCGCAGGAATACGCTGCGCTGGCGCGGCATATCATCGAAAACAGCATGCTCAACGGCGAGGTGATCCGTCTTGACGGTGCCTTGCGTATGGCCGCCAAGTAATTGCAGGAGTACCTATCATGACCCTCGCCAATGATCCGATTGTAATCGTCAGCGCCGTGCGCACCCCCATGGGCGGCCTGCAGGGCGACCTGAAAAGCCTCACCGCGCCACAGTTGGGCGCTGCGGCCATTCGTGCTGCGGTCGAGCGTGCCGGGGTTGCCCCGGACAGCGTCGAACAGGTGCTGTTCGGCTGCGTGTTGCCAGCCGGTCTGGGCCAGGCGCCAGCACGCCAGGCGGCGTTGGGCGCCGGGCTGAGCAAGAGCACCACCTGCACCACCCTGAACAAGATGTGCGGCTCGGGCATGCAGGCGGCGATCATGGCGCACGACCTGCTGCTGGCCGGCAGTGCCGATGTGGTGGTGGCCGGTGGCATGGAAAGCATGTCCAATGCCCCGTACCTGCTGGACAAGGCGCGCAGCGGCTATCGCATGGGCCACGGCAAGATCATCGACCATATGTTCTTCGACGGCTTGGAAGATGCCTACGACAAGGGCCGCCTGATGGGCACCTTTGCCGAGGACTGCGCCGAGGGCAACGGTTTTACCCGTCAGCAGCAGGACGACTTTGCCATTGCCTCGCTGACTCGTGCCCAGCAGGCAATCAAGGACGGCAGCTTTGCCAGCGAAATCGTCCCGGTAGAAGTGACCGAGGGCAAGACCCAGCGCCTGGTCAGTGACGACGAGCAGCCGCCCAAAGCGCGTCTGGACAAGATTCCCCAGCTCAAGCCGGCGTTCCGTGACGGCGGTACGGTCACGGCAGCCAACTCCAGCTCCATTTCCGACGGCGCTGCGGCCCTGGTGCTGATGCGCCGTTCCCAGGCTGAAAAGCACGGCCTCAAACCACTGGCGGTCATCCATGGTCACGCCGCTTTTGCCGATACCCCGGCGTTGTTCCCGACTGCACCGATTGGCGCCATCGACAAACTGATCAAGCGCACCGGCTGGAACCTGGCCGAGGTCGATCTGTTCGAAATCAACGAGGCGTTTGCCGTGGTCACGCTGGCGGCGATGAAGCACCTGGACCTGCCGCACGACAAGGTCAATATCCACGGTGGCGCCTGCGCCCTGGGCCATCCGATTGGCGCTTCGGGCGCACGAATCCTGGTCACCCTGCTGGCAGCCCTGCGCCAGAAAGGCCTGCGTCGCGGTATCGCGGCGATCTGCATCGGCGGTGGTGAAGCAACTGCCATGGCCGTCGAGTGTCTGTACTGAGGTGCACCATGCTAGTCAATGACGAACAACAGCAAATCAGTGACGCGGTCCGTCAGTTCGCTCAGGAACGCCTGCGGCCGTTTGCCGAGCAATGGGACCGTGAGCATCGCTTTCCCAAAGAGGCCATCGAGGAGATGGCCGAACTGGGTCTGTTTGGCATGCTGGTGCCGGAGCAATGGGGCGGCAGCGATACCGGCTACGTGGCCTACGCCATGGCGCTGGAAGAGATTGCCGCTGGCGATGGCGCTTGCTCGACCATCATGAGCGTGCACAACTCGGTGGGTTGTGTGCCGATCCTCAAGTTTGGCAATGACGCGCAGAAGCAGCAGTTCCTCAAGCCTCTGGCCAGTGGCGCAATGCTCGGTGCCTTTGCGCTGACCGAGCCCCAGGCCGGTTCCGATGCCAGCAGCCTGAAGACCCGCGCCCGGCGTGAGGGGGATCATTACGTGTTGAACGGCTGCAAGCAGTTCATCACTTCCGGGCAGAATGCCGGGGTGGTGATTGTCTTCGCCGTGACTGATCCCGCTGCCGGCAAACGCGGTATCAGCGCCTTTATCGTCCCGACTGACTCCCCCGGCTATCAGGTTGCCCGGGTCGAGGACAAACTCGGCCAGCACGCTTCCGACACCTGCCAGATCGTTTTCGACGATGTGCGGGTACCGGTCGCCAACCGCCTGGGCGAGGAAGGCGAGGGCTACAAGATCGCGCTGGCCAACCTCGAAGGCGGCCGTATCGGTATCGCATCGCAGTCAGTGGGCATGGCCCGCGCCGCCTTTGAAGTGGCCCGCGACTATGCGCGTGAGCGCCAGAGTTTTGGGAAAGCGCTGATCGAGCATCAGGCCGTGGCCTTCCGTCTGGCTGATATGGCCACCCGTGTCGCTGTCGCCCGGCAGATGGTCCTGCATGCCGCCGCCCTGCGCGATGCCGGGCGTCCGGCGCTGGTCGAAGCGTCGATGGCCAAGCTGTTTGCCTCGGAAATGGCCGAAAAGGTCTGCTCGGATGCCTTGCAGACCCTCGGCGGTTATGGCTATCTGAGCGACTTTCCGCTGGAGCGTATTTACCGCGATGTGCGGGTCTGCCAGATCTATGAAGGCACCAGCGATATTCAGCGCATGGTTATTGCGCGCAATCTTTGAAGGGAGCAGCTTGCATGTCATTTGAAACCATTTTGCTGGACATCCACGGCAAGGTCGGCCTGATCACCCTCAACCGTCCGCAGGCACTCAATGCGCTCAATGCGCAGATCGTTGGCGAGATCAATCAGGCCCTGGATCAGCTGGAAGCCGACCCGAACATCGGTTGCGTCGTGCTCACCGGCTCGGCCAAGGCCTTTGCCGCGGGCGCCGATATCAAGGAAATGGCCGATCTGCGCTATCCGCAGATCTATGTCGATGACCTGTTCAGCGATGCCGACCGTATCGCCAACCGTCGCAAGCCGGTCATTGCTGCGGTATCCGGTTTCGCGCTTGGCGGTGGTTGCGAGCTGGCGATGATGTGCGACTTCATTCTCGCCGCCGACAATGCCAAGTTCGGCCAGCCGGAAATAAACCTCGGCGTGTTGCCCGGCATGGGCGGTACTCAGCGTCTGACCCGTGCCGTCGGCAAGGCCAAGGCCATGGAGCTGTGCTTGAGCGGTCGTCTGATGGGCGCCGAGGAAGCCGAGCGGGCAGGGCTGGTGGCACGCGTAGTACCGCAGGCCGAGTTGCTCGAAGAAGCCTTGAAAGTGGCGGCAACCATCGCCAGCAAGTCGATCCCGATGACCATGATGGTCAAGGAAAGCGTCAACCGTGCCTTCGAGGTCAATCTGGCAGAAGGCGTGCGCTTCGAGCGCCGGGTGTTCCATGCCGCCTTCGCCACCGAAGACCAGAAGGAAGGCATGGCGGCGTTCATCGCCAAGCGCGAAGCGCAGTTCAAGGACCGTTGAAACCAAGGGGCTGCTACGCACCGGTGCGAACCAGCCCCTCTTATCTCGCTACAAGCTGAAGAAGTACCTTGCCGCTGATGCCGCATTGATGGGCGCGCGGTAAACGTCGACCGTTTTTCCGGTGCGAGCATCGATCATACTGGAGCCGGCGGCATGGCGCTGGGCCGCAGTTTTCAGGTGCCCGACGATGAAGCCTTCGCGCGGTGTGCTCATGGCGGGATAGTGGAAGTGGGCATACCACAGCCCCGTGTCATGGTGGCTGATCTCGTATTCGTCGAGAAAATCATCTGCCCGGCCTTTGACCTTGGCCAGTTGCCTGCGCGGGCCGGCAGCGCGCACCTGGACCTGATCGTGATCAATCAGGTACTGCACCTCACCCATTCTCGGGTTCTGTCTTAACGCAGCCTGGGTCCGCAGCTCCAGAGCCTGAGCTACGAGGGTTTGGGCCAGCTCGTCGAGCGCCTTCATCGTCAGCGCAGCATCCTCAGCGCGGGTTGCTTCATCGGTCTGGTTTGCATCGGTCAAGCGCTGTTCGATGGCCTGACGCTCGGTTTCCAACAGCGATTGCTGGTGTTCAAGCAGCTCCTCGATCTCGATCGGCAGATAGCTGGCCGACGCTGTCGTTTGTAGGCTTTCAAGGACCTGGTGCGCGTTTGCCATCCGCGTACGGCTGTCCTTGAGCAAGCGTTTCAGCGAGCGTGATGAGCCTTGCGAAAGGCTGGGGGCCGGGTGGTCTGCTACTTCGATCCAGTCATCCTGCTGCCGTCGATAGGTGCGTGATGGTGTCTTGTTGTCCGGGCCTGGAATGTCGACCAGCGAATCATTACCCGTCCGGGGCTGTGCCAACAGCAGGCCATGTTCTGTTGTCTCGATCAAACCGGGCGCCTGATTGCGCAGTTGGTTGACCGTGCTGCTGGGCGGGTAGTCAGGAAAATCGGTCAGGTCCTGCTGCACACCATCGGTTATATGTTGTACATCACCACGCAGCTCGCCCAGTACCTGCAATTCAGCGGGGTCATTGAGCAGTGCTTTCAGGTTGTCGAGCTGGCGCAACGTGGCACTGAGCTGCTCATCGATGCTACGCAGCAGGCGGACCTTCAATTCGACCGCAGGCTGCTCAAGATCGGTCAGACGCAGTCTTTGCGCAATACTCAGGTTGAGGGTTTTCCAGGCACGGTCAAGCCAGTAGGTGCCCAGGTCGTCCAGTGAATAGAGCAGGGCCAACCGGTTGAAGTTGTTTTCCGCCCGCAGGAAATGCCACCTCAGATGCTCTGAGCTGGGTTCCTGGTTTGACTGTACTTCTTGATTGAGCTCGGCGATCTTTGCCTGGTGTCGGCTGGCCAAACGCTTTAGTTGCCCGCGAGCGTCGTTCAGCGCCTCAGTACCGATGATCAATTGATCAAGCAGCGACTTCATGGTGTCCAGGCGATTTCTGCTGATTCGCTTATCGGCTTCGGGAAGCCCTTCAAGCTCAGGCGCCTGATTGACCAGGGCGACCAGTTGCAAACGCAGTGGACGATAGAGTTTTTTCAGTGAGCTATAGCTCGATCGCTCGCAACGAATAAGCTCGTACAGCGCCGTTGCCCGCACCACTTTGTACTGTTGGAACGATTCGTCTTTGTTGCTTTCCTGCAGAGTGTGCAGATGTTCACTCCAGAACCTGGCATAGCCTTGGGTTTTCTCCAGAAAACTGCGCACCAGGCGTTCATCAGTGGCGGTTAAGGCCATCTCCAGTACCCTGTCGCGTGTCGCTTTCTGGCTTTTGATCTGTTCAACGTCGCTGAGCAGTTTGGTTTTCAGAGCATTGCTTGCTTGCGCTCTTTCCTGTTTACGCTGCTCCAGTTGCTTGCTCAACGGCATACCTGCGCGCAACCGCAGCGCCAGGTCGAACCGCCAGCGACCGGCCTCGTCTCGGGCCAGCCAGGGTCCGGCGTCATCTGTGGTGGATGCCCCGACGACGCGCGGCTGCTCGCGCTGCGGGTCAATCTCGACCCGGTAGACCTGGTTGTCCAGACTTGCCCAAAGCTGATCGTTGTGCAGGAACAGACCGCGCAGGGGACCACTTGGTATTGGGCTGCGCAACTGTGACAGGGGGATGTCGGCCTGCAGCTTTGCCAGCGCGATGCGTTGCGTTGCGCTAAGCGTGTGATCGGGGCGCGCCCAGCTGAATTCCAACGGGCTTTCACTGGCCTGGATGGGTATCAGTGGGGGTGGTGGCGGTTCGGCGGGGACCGCCGGAAGAGGTTCAACCTCCTGCGTGTCCAGGCTCACGCCCTGGTAGGAATGGGAGAACAACAGCACAGCGACGTTGACCAGCAGGTTGATCAGGCTGATACGCTGGCCCACCGGGTCGCGCTGGGCATCCGTGCGGATGAAGTCGGCCAGGGCAACACTCATCTGTACCAGCCAGGCGGCTTTGGCCAGAGTGCTGCCTGCCAGTGGCAGGAGCGTGTTGAACAGCAGCCAGCCCAGTGTCTGCCAGCGCGCCCAGCGCGTCGCCGCAGTGCTGCTGGACTGTGCCTTGAAGTGCTGGATAGTTTCCTCGACGCACGCCTGGTAGAGCGATGTACCGATGTCAGGTACGGGGACTTCGAGCGAAAGCTCGGCTGGAGCCGGTGTGCCGAACGGCACGCTGAAATCATCCTCGACGGAGTGATACAGGTGCGGCTCCATAAACCCGCCGTGAGCATAAATGCGGCGGGAAGCTTCGGGCAGCCGCTGGAGCAGATCGTCCTGCAGCTCTCCCGGGAGGCTGATGGCAACGAACAGGGCCAGGCGGTCAGAGAACTCCAGCAAGGGTTGTGGATGCAAGGGGCGATAGAGCACACAAGGGCGCTCAGCCGGTTTTTTGGGCTCGATCACCCAGGCGTTGTGCAGCAGGTCCGGCGTCGCCCCGGCCTCGCTGATCAAGCCCAGCGGCCGCATCACCCAGTCATCCGGCGTGGCCGGGGGCAACGCCTGGAACACTTGGCTGATGCCGTTCACCGCGGTCTCGCTCAAGCTGTTGTCACGCAGGTGCAGTTCCAGGGCGAATGCGGGGATCTGTGTGCGTAACTGGGCAGTGAACAGGCGCTGGCGTAGTTGTCGCTGGTCAGCATCATCGAGCATGTTGTGCTTGAGCATCTGCGGGTAGGACGTCCCGATGTCCAGCCTGCTGATCAACTGACGCATGTAGCGTTCGTCCAGCCAGGTAGGCAAGGTCTGCCCTGAAGCCGAGGTCAGTTCGATCCGGCCGGGTGCTAGCAGGCCGAGGTTGCCGATTGCCAGCTGGGCCAGTGAGAAGCGCACTGGATGCACCGTTCCATCGATGATCAACGCATCCTGGCCGGGTATCGCTGCCGCTTCGACCTGATGGTTGATGATCACGACGTCGCGAACCGCCAGATCGCTGCCCGGATGGTCAATACTGATTTGCTTCGCCAGTTGCTGGTAGCTGAACGATTCGGCGTCGTCTATCCCATCGAGCCAGAATTGCCCCGCTGCGTCGTCGTAGCTTTGGGCTGCATCGAGGAGCATCGCGCCATAGCGGCGCATGAGTGGACCTGTGGTGCTGCGCAGCCAGTCTGGAAGGTGTTCGACAAGTTGCTTGCGCAGACTCTGCTCCGTGGCACTGCACAGGGTGATCATGGAAGTCAGGCGGTCCATTTCGAGGCTCATCAGCGGGGCGCTGTATTCGGATTGATACTGCTGCGCCAGTGCGGCAATAGTCCGCAATTGTTGATGGAGTACTCCCTGGGCCTGGGCCTCGAAATTGTTGGTTGTTGTTTGCGTCAGTTGCAGTTTCGGGCGCGAGGCGGTCAGCTTCGGCCATAGTCGACCAAGCCCGTCGAGTAGTGCTTGGCGTGAGGCAATCGGAACCAACTGTCCGGAGGTTGTGTAAATTAGTGTGACAGAGCGTTCTGGGGCACTGTCTGGATGTTCGAGCAGTAGCGCACTGGCTAGATCGATATCCAGGTAGGCGCTGGCTGAGGTGTCCAGTTCGAGTTGCAGCAGGTCAAGTTTACTGGCATTGGGCCAAGCGCTACGGTCCTGAGGGGCAGGGTAGCTGTAGATCAGCCTGGCCATGGCGGCGGTGGTCTGGCTCAACGTGCCAGCGTCGAAGTTGCTGTCGATGGCTGACTTGAAGTGTTGTCTGAGGTAGTTGGCATACCACTGCCAAGGCGTCTGCCCTGACCGGTCCGATTCGCTCCAGAACGATACCAGGGCACGCTGGTATTGCTCCAGCAGGAAAGGACCGCATTCATTGATCAACTGTTCAATTGCATGCAGGTCGATGTCAACGGCGCCTTGCGGGTCTGCGTCTTCATTGAGGCTGAGAAAGTCCTCTCCAGTGGTAAGGTTAAGTGTCGCACGACGGCAAAATCGCTCCGCCAGGGATTGGTACAGGGGCCGCACGTAAGTCTTTTGCGGCGTGCTGTCGATGCTGACCAGAAAGAGCAAGAGAGGGTCGTGATGACTTATCTTGCGCTCGGACCATTGCTCGACCAGGAGGCGTGCGCATACCTCGAACAGGGTCGGGCGCAGACTGAAATGATCGGCGACAGCGCAATCGAGATCGGTGTTGAGGGCGAGACGTTCTTGCAGGCTCATAGGGGGGCGGCTCCACAAAGGGTGAAGCGCTGATTCAGCCGTAGGCATCGGTCAACAGGGTCGTAACGGGATAGCACCTGCGGCGACAGGACGTTCAGTTTCGGCAAGCGGCTCTTGCTTCAGCTGTGCTCAGAGCCCGTTGCCGGGCTGGCAGCAGGGCAATTGTTACTGCATGTTAGGTGTTTACTGCGCCAGGGACGGGTAAACAGGCATGCCTTGGAGGGCTGGCGGGCAGGTCTACGGGGCCGATTGGCGGATTCCAGGCCGTTTAAGCCTGTTGCGCTGTCATTTTTGTTGCCCAGTGCGACGTGGCGCCTTAGACTCCCGCCCCTCGTAAATAGAGTGCCGTAGGGTGCTTGAAGAATTCCGCCGTCGGCGAACTGTCGGTGATGGCAATCCAATCGCTTAAATGCACGTTATTTTCATAGAGAAATCGATGACCAAGGAAAAGTTGCTGGCCATGCCGGCCGATGACTACATGAACGCCGAGCAACATGCGTTCTTCACCAAGTTGCTGCAGTCGATGAAAATCGAGACCCAGGAGCGCATCGAACAGAGCCGCATAGCTATCGAGAGTCTGGACACTCCAGCTGACCCTGCAGATGCCGCCTCTGTTGAAGAAGAACGTACCTGGTTGGTCAACGCTATCGATCGCGACCAGCGGCTGTTGCCACAACTGGAGATGGCCCTGGAGCGAATCAGGGACGACAGCTTTGGTTGGTGCGACGACAGCGGTGAGCCAATTGGCCTCAAGCGCCTGCTGATCAGTCCGACCACCAAGTACTGCATCGAAGCTCAGGAGCGTCACGAGCAGATCGACAAGCACCAGCGTCAGGCCTGACCGGCAGTCTTTCCAAGGCCCCGTGGAGCGATCCTCGGGGCCTTGATGCTTTTCGCCTGTTTGTTGCTTGCGATGCAATACAGCTATACCAGCAATAGCTTTTTCCGCCGCGGGAGCGGGCGTATGATGGTGATATCGTTAGGTTGCTAATTAAATTCCGGAGGGAATGATGGATAGCCGAGTCGATGTCGCCGTGATGATTGGCAGTGGCGTTCCTGCGTCCCTGCAAGCGGTTGGCAAGCGTATTTGCTGGGTTGTGCTGGTCAATGGCGAGCGGCGTGGCACTGCGTTCGCCAGCCGTGATGAGGCTGAGGAATGCCGGCTTGCATGGCTGGAGCAATTACGCGGTAAGCAACAGCCTGGAGCAGTACGCCAGGCTGTTTGAAGGCGGGCTCAACGCTCCAGTGTTCGCGCCAGTTCGCAGGCATCGATGTGTCGACAGCGAAAGCCTTTCACTTGCCCGGTAGTGTGTTCGGTGATGTGGAAGAAGTTGATCCCGGCAGGCACCACGATGTAGCGCGTGCTATGCGCGCTTGAACCTTGGTTTGTAATATTGAGGTAAGAAATGTTGCTTGCCTCTCGACGGATTTCGGTATTTTCGTGCATATTCCTTCCCTGTGATGTGTAGATTGATCCGGGGGCCCGTTCTGCCGAGGGCCCTGGATGTATCTATCGCATTTTCCTGGCAGTTTTGATGTCAGAAAGTACGTTTCCGTCGACGGAAATCCGCCGAATGCCTGTCGTGGGGCCTTGGCTGGCCTGCAAGGATGACGATTCCTTCAGGCGGCAGCACCCGCCCGCACAGACGCTTCGTGCTTATACCCATTAGTCTTTCAGACTTCGACATTGAAGTGACGGTGCCTTCAGGGAGCCATGCTGTTCCTGTGGGGGGACGTCGTGTAATCGGTTTGAGGAATTCTTCATTGGCAGTCAGTAATCTGGATACACACGCCTTGTTTGTACTGGGCGATCTTCGGGCCAAACTGGTCAAACAGTTTCAATCGCGTTTTGTTTATGTCACCGAACAAAACGCGGAAGGCCTGTACATGGCCGAAATCGACACTGAAACCGCGCTGGTTGTCGATGACAAACAGCGATTGGAGCTCAAGGTCGGTGATCATTTCCGCGCTGCGGTATTGCCCAGTCGCGAAGGTGGCAAGCTGGAAGTTCGTTTCCGTGATATCAAGCTTACCGTCTACGGTCTGGGTGATTATGCGTTTGTCTCGGTACCTGAAGGTGAGGGCATCGTCCTGCGTGAAGGCCAGGGCGTGGTGATGATCTTTGCTGCTCGCGAGCAACTGCAGGAAGGCCTGGGCAAGATTCTCAAGGCTGCCACCGGCAAGGCGGCGAAATGGCGCAAAGGCGAGCTGACCACGTTCAAGGCCAGCGAGTGAGCGAGCCGAATGATGCATCACTGGGACGTGCCGGTTTCCATGCGCGGCATCAGGCCCAAGCCCGTGAGCAAGCCGAGCAGTGGCTTGCGCAACGCGAGCGCCTGCAGGGGCGCTGGTTCGATTGGGTAGCCAGCCAGTTGTATCAGTTGAGCCCGCCTGAGTATGCGGCCATGGTCCGCCGCGAACTGCAGGCGCTGACCCAATAGCGCTTAGTGGCCACGATCACGCCCGCTGCTGACTTCCTCCGGCACGTCATCACCGGCCATGCGCTTGCGAAACAGTGCAGCGCGTGCCAGCAGCAAGGTGGTCACTGGTACCGTGATTGCCATCAGGATCGGTATTAGCCAGGCATGCAGCACTGGCCCTTGCTTAAGCGCCGAAAAATACAGGATCGAGGCCAGTGCGACGCACCAGGTTCCCAGGGTCGAGGCCAGGGCCGGTGGGTGCATGCGCTGAAAGAACGCTTTCAGGCGGATCAGGCCCACCGCCCCGCTCAAGGCGAACAGACTGCTCAGTAACAGTAATGCGGCAACCAACAACTCGACCCAGAAGGGCAGTTCGTTCAGGTTATTCATTCGATCACCTCGCCACGCAACAGGAATTTGGCCAGGGCAAACGAGCCGACGAAGCCGAACAAGGCAATCAGCAGTGCCCCCTCGAAGTAAGTGTCGCTGGCATAGCGAATACCCAGCACCAGCATCATCAGCATCGCCAGGATGTACAGGTAGTCCAGCGCCAGAACCCGGTCCTGGGCCGAAGGGCCGCGAAACAGCCGGAACAGGGTCAGGGCCATGGCCAGGGCAAAGATGAACAGGCTGGCGAGAATGGCATTGGCAAGCAGGCCAGTCATTCGAAGATCTCCATCAGCGGACGTTCATAGGTCTGTTTGAAGTGTTCGATGAATTGCGCTTCATCGTCCAGGTCGAACACATGCAGCAGCAGGATGCTGCGATCCAGTGCCAGCTCCGACCAGATAGTGCCGGGGATCACTGTGGTGATCATCGACAGCGCCGCCAGGCCGTGGGCATCGCGCAGGTCCAGTGGAATATGCACGAAGCGAGAGCGCGGCGCACGGCGCTTGGCGGCCCAGACTCCACGAGCCACCTGCAGGTTGGAGATCAGCACGTCAATGCCGACCCGCATGATCAGGCGCAGGACCGTCCAGGGGTGGCGGATGCGTACTGTCACGGGCCGCAACGGCGCCATCAGCAGTGGCGCAAACACGCCCAGCATTACAGCAAGCAACAGATTGCCCGGGCTTACAGAGAGGTTCAGCAGCAACCACAACAGGCACAGGGACAACGACAGCAGCGGAGCGGGAAACAGGCGTTTCATGGTTGCACCTGTGCGCTGGCGGCCTGGCTGGTGGGGCCGGGGATTGGCCGGGTAGCGAGCACCGCGCTGACATATTGCTCAGGGTCCTGAAGGCTCGCGGCGGTGTCCTGGGTATAACGCAGCAGCGGCTCGGCGCGTACGCTCAAGGCGATACACAGCCCGAGCAGAACCACGATGGGAATGCACTCATAGCGACGCAGCGCCGGCGAGGGGCGCTCCTGGGGGGTCCAGAAGCGCTGGATGCCGACGCGGGTCAGGGCAATCAACGAGGCCAGGCCGGAGAGTATCAGTAGCGCTACCAGGGTCCAGCCCTGGATCGAGAGCGGTTGCTCGGGGCTGGTGCCCAGGCCTTGGGGATTGAACAGTGCAGCAATCAGGCTGATCTTGCCGATAAAGCCTGAGAGTGGCGGCATGCCGATGATCAGCAGCGCACAAGCGATAAAGCTCAATCCGAGGAAGGCCATGGTCCAGGGGATCACCTGGCCGATGACGGCCTTCTGTTCGTCATCGAGGTTGATGCCTTTCGGTGGGTGCAAGGATTCGAGCGGCGAAGGGTGGCAGTCGTCGTCATCCAGTGGCAACTCGTTGGCCGAGCGCGAACGCTCGATCAGCTCGGCCAGCAGGAACAGGGCGCACAAAGCCAGGGTCGAGCTGACCAGGTAGAACAACGCCCCGGCCGTCAGTGCGGCCTGACCGAAGCCGATGGCAGCCATGAGCGTGCCCGCCGAAGCCAGGATGCTTATGCTCGCCATACGCTCCAGGCGCTGGGCGGCAAGGATCGACACAGCTGCGCAGCCCAGCGTTGCCAGGCCGCCATAGACCAGCCATTCGCCACCAAAGAACGATGAAGCGCCAGCCTGACCGGAAAACAGCAACGTCCACAGACGCAGCACGGTATAGGTGCCAACCTTGGTCATGATTGCGAACAGCGCCGCCACGGGCGCGCTGGCGGCGGAGTAGGCCGGCACCAACCAGAAATTCAACGGCCAGATCCCGGCCTTGGCCAGGAAGGCCGTGGCCAGGATCGCAGCACCTGCGTGCAGCAGGCCGCGGTCGGCTTCCGGCACCAGCGGGATTTTCAGGGCCAGGTCGGCCATGTTCAGGGTGCCGGTGACACCATAGAGCATCGCGGCGCCGACCAGGAACAGCGACGAGGCGAACAGGTTGATGGCGATGTAATGCAGGCCGGCCTTGACTCGCGCGCGCCCGGAGCCGTGCAGCAGCAAACCGTAAGACGCCGCCAGCAGTACCTCGAAGAATACGAACAGGTTGAACAGGTCGGCAGTCAGGAACGCCCCGTAGAGGCCCATCAGCTGAATCTGGAACAGCGCGTGGAAGCTGGCCCCGGCACCGTCCCAGCGGGCCATGGCGAAAATCAGTGCGCTGACACCGACGATCCCGGTAAGCACCAGCATCAATGCCGAAAGTCGGTCAACCACCAGTGCGATGCCAAACGGTGCCGGCCAGTTGCCCGGCAGGTAGACACCAATCGAGCTGGCTTGCCCCTGGGCCTGGACCCACAGCAGCAAGGTAATCGAGATCGCCAGCCCCAGGAGGCTGGAGAACAGGTTAAGGCGGGCCTTGAGAGGCCTGCGTTTTTCGCCCAGTAGCAACATCAGTGCCGCAGTGAGCAGCGGCAGCAGGATCGGCGCGACAATCAGTTGATTCATGAAACTCATTCGTTGGGCTCCCGGCCGTCCACGTGGTCGGTGCCGGTCAGCCCGCGCGATGCCAGCAGCACCACCAGAAACAGTGCGGTCATGGCAAAGCTGATGACGATGGCGGTAAGCACCAGGGCCTGGGGCAGGGGATCGGTATAGTTGAGCAGGTCCTGAGGCACGCCATCCTTGATGATCGGCTCCTTGCCGATGAACAGGCTACCCATGCTGAAGATGAACAGATTGACGCCATAGGACAGCAGGCACAGGCCCATCACCACCTGGAAGGTTCGCGGGCGCAGGATCAGCCAGACCCCGGAGGCAGCGAGTACACCAATGGCGATTGCGATGACTTCTTCCATCAGGCGGCTCCTGTCTGGGTGGCTTTGGGCTGGCTGGCCGGGCGGTGGCCGCGCACCGACTGGTGAGCCAGGGCAGTAAGAATCAACAGGGTCGAACCGACCACCACGGTGAAGATGCCGACATCGAAGAACAATGCACTGGCGAAATGGATATCGCCCAGCAGCGGCAGATGCAGGTGTGCGGTGTGCGTGGTCAGGAAGGGGTAGCCGAGCAACATGGCGCCGCCGCCAGTGAGGGTGGCGCAGAGCAGGCCGGTACCCATCCAGCGCAACGGGCGCAAGCTCATTTGCGCTTCCACCCACTGGGTGCCGGCAACCATGTATTGGAGGATGAAGGCCACCGACATCACCAGCCCTGCGACAAAACCGCCACCGGGCTGGTTGTGTCCGCGCATGAACAGGTACATCGATACCACCAGGGCAATTGGCAGCAGCAGGCGCACCAACACCGCCGGAACCATCATGAAGCCTAGTGCCGTGTCGGCAGCCTGGCGCGGGTTGACCAGATCGGTGACCACGTCAGGTGCCAGCAGGCGTTGCTGGGCCGGTAGTTGCATGCTCTCGCGGGGCGGACGGAAGCGCCGCAGCAGGGCAAACACCGCCAGCGCCACGGCAACCAGCACGGTCACTTCACCCAGGGTGTCGAAGCCGCGGAAGTCGACGAGCATGACATTGACCACGTTGCTGCCGCCGCCCTCGGGCAGAGCGCGGCTCAGGTAGAACGAAGAAATGTCGTTGGGGGTCGGGCGCGTCAGCATCGCATAGGACAGCAGCGCCATCCCGGTACCCACCAGCACCGCAAGAATCAGGTCGCGCAGGCGCCGCAGGCGTGCCTGCTCCTGGCTGCCAGGCAAAGGCGAAACCCCCTCGATACGTCGTGGCAACCAGCGCAAGCCGAGGAGGATCAGTACCGTGGTAACCACTTCAACCGCCAGTTGGGTCAGGGCCAGGTCCGGTGCCGAGAACCAGACGAAGGTGATACAGGTCATCAGGCCGCAGACACTGACCATGGTCAGGGCTGCCAGCCGGTGGTACTTGGCTTGCCAGGCGGCGCCCAGGGCACAGGCAATAGCGATCAGCCAGAGCGTGACGAACACCCCGGAGCCCGGGATTTTCGGCCGGTCACCCCAGCTCAGGCCGCTTTGCAGCATCGGCAACAGGCCTGCCAGGAACGCTACCAGCACCAGCATGAACAGCTGCTTTTGCAAGCGCCGGGTGGTCATGGTGCGCTCGAAGCGGCGGGCCATGCGCATCAGTTGCACCTGGCCGTGTTCGAACAGCCGCTTGCCATTGAATCGTTCGATCAGTGGCGGATAAGGGAAGCGGCCCAGCTTGAGCTGGTTACGCAGTAGCAGGTAGAGCAGGATGCCGCCGCTCATGGCGATCAGACTCATAATCAGCGGTGCATTCCAGCCATGCCAGATCGCCAGGCTGTATTCAGGCAGCGTACCGCCCACTACCGGCAGGGCGGCGGCAGCCAGCAGCGGCCCGACCGACTGGGCCGGAAACATGCCGACCACCAGGCAGGTCAGCACCAGCAACTCGACCGGCGCGCGCATCCAGCGCGGCGGCTCGTGCGGGGTATGCGGCAGGTCCGTGGCTGGCGGGCCGAAGAACACATCGACGGTAAAACGCAAGGCGTAGGCCACGCTGAACGTGCCGGCCAGGGTGGCGATTACCGGCAGGGCGGCTTCAATCCAGGCGCTGGAGTTGATGAACACGGTTTCGGCGAAGAACATCTCCTTGGACAGGAAGCCGTTCATCAACGGGACCCCGGCCATCGAGGCGCTGGCCACCATGGCCAGGGTCGCAGTGAACGGTATCAGCCGGAACAGGCCGCTAAGGCGACGGATATCACGCGTGCCGCTTTCATGGTCGATGATGCCTGCAGCCATGAACAGCGAGGCTTTGAAGGTAGCATGGTTGAGGATATGGAACACCGCCGCCACTGCCGCCAGTGGGCTGTTCAGGCCCAGCAGCAGGGTGATCAGCCCCAGATGGCTGATGGTCGAATAGGCCAGCAGGCCCTTGAGATCGTTCTGGAACATGGCCGCGAAAGCACCCAGCAACAGGGTGCAGGCCCCGGCGCCGCCAACGATCCAGAACCATTCTTCGCTGCCGGAAAGTACCGGCCACAGACGTGCCAGGAGAAACACCCCGGCTTTGACCATGGTCGCCGAATGCAGGTACGCCGAGACCGGCGTAGGCGCAGCCATGGCATGTGGCAGCCAGAAGTGGAAGGGGAATTGTGCGCTTTTGCTCAGGGCGCCGAGGAGAATCAGGGGGAGCAGAACGGGGTACAGGGCATGATTGCGAATCAGCTCGCCGGCAGCGAGGACCTTGTCCAGGTCATAGCTGCCAACCACATGGCCGAGCAGCAGTACCCCCGCCAGCAGGCACAAACCGCCAGCACCGGTGACCATCAGGGCCATGTAGGCACCGCGGCGGGCGTCGGCGCGGTGATGCCAGTAGCCGATCAGCAGGAACGAGAAAACGCTGGTCAGCTCCCAGAAGAATACGATCTGGATCAGGTTGCCGGAGATCACCAGGCCGAGCATTGCGCCCATGAACGCCAGGAAAAAGGCGAAGAACCGTGGCACCGGGTCCTGGGGCGACATGTAGTAGCGCGCATACAGCGACACCAGAGTGCCGATACCCAGCACCAGCAGGGAGAACAGCCAGGCAAAGCCGTCCATGCGCAGAACCAGGTTCAGGCCCAGGCTCGGCAGCCAGAGAAATTCTTCGCGGATCACACCACCGTGGGCGATCTGCGGGTACAGCAGGGCTACCTGGACGGTACCGACCAGAGCGACGAGCCCGGCAAGCAACGACTCGCTGTTGCGGGCGTTGTGCGGCAAGACAGCCGCCAGGCAGCTGCCGATGAACGGCAGAAGCAGTAGCACTATCAAGGACATAGATTTCTAATCTGCAGGAGTTTGTAAGGGATCATACGTGGCGTACCGTCGATCACCAACACAGAAGCTGTGGCAGAATTCTACAAAGGCGCTGTATCAAACGTTTTTTTTATAACAGTTTTTTTCAAAGGATAGACGGGTTTTGGCTCCTACAGCCCCGCTTCTTGTCCTTGTTCAGGCGCTTCAAGTACGTTGGGCGCCTGTTCCCGGCGTTTGATTTTAAGTTCGCTGACGATCACGGCAATGACGATCAGCAACCCGCCAAACAGGGCGATACCCGGCAAGCGCTCGCCTGCGATGCGTCCTACGATACCGGCCCAGACCGGCTCGCCTGCATAGATCAGCGTTGCCCGGGTCGGTGAAACCGATTTCTGCGCCCAGTTCATGGCCACCTGAATGACCGCGCTCATGGCGCCCAGACCCAGGGCGCTGAGCAGCAGCAGCCAGGAGAAATCCGGCAGTGGCTCCTGGGTAGGCAGCACCATCAAGAACGACAGCACCGAGGCCGTTGCCAGCTGCACCACGGTGACCCGGCGCACATCGACCTTGCCGGCATAGCGGCTGATCAGGATGATTTCCGCGGCGATCGCCACGGCACTGACCAGCGTGACGATCTCGCCGGTACTGAACTGCAGTGAGCCGCCTTCCGGGCCAGCCAGCAACATCAAACCGACAAAGGCCAGGCCAATCCCCAGGCTTGGCATCAGGCCTGGGCGACGGCCCAGTACCAGCCATTGCAGCAGAGGCACAAAGGGTACGTACAAGGCAGTGATAAAGGCCGACTGGCTGCTGCTGATGGTCTGTAACCCATAGGTTTGCAAGCCATAACCGAGCATGATCGAGATCCCGATCAGTACGCCGGCTTTGAATTCGGTAGCGGTCAGTCCCGACAAAGCACGGGCCGAGACCAGGCCGACGAACAGCGTGGCAGCGGCAAAACGCAGGCCGACAAAGAACATCGGTCCGCTGACGGTCATGACGTTATGCACCAACAGGAAGGTGCCGCCCCAGAGTATGGTGATAAACACCAGGACCAGTTCGGCCCTGCTCAGCCGGAACGAAACGGAAGGGCGATCTGCGCGGTTGATGGAAGTCATGGCCTTGCACACGGAAGAAGGGCGACGCACAATTGCGGCGAAGTGGGCAGTATACTGCGCAAATACAATTGGTGAGCAATATAGTGCACAAAAATTCCAGCCAGCGCGCCTCCGTGCTGCAACATGTCAGCCAGAACGTTCGTCGCCTGCGCCACGTCGCTGAGCTCAGTCAGAGTGCTCTGGCAGAAAAGTCCGGCGTCAGCCGACGCATGCTTGTGGCCATTGAGGCCGGGGAGAACAATGTCAGCCTGACTACCTTGGATCGTCTCGCCGAGGCGCTGGGAGTGGCCTTTACCGATCTGATCCAGGCCCCTGACAACCGCGACCCGAGCCGCATCAACGAGCTGGCCTGGGCCGGGGTCCATCCCGGCAGCCGCGCGGTTTTGCTGGCCAGCTCGGCCGCCAGTCGCGAGGTGGAGTTGTGGGAGTGGCGACTGGAGCCGGGTGAGGTGTATCAATGCGAAGCTGATGCCGATGGCTGGAGCGAGCAGCTGTATGTGGCCGAGGGTTGCCTGACCCTGGCCATCGGCGACCAGCGACACTTGCTGCGGGCCGGTGACTTTTTCAGTTATGCCAGCAATTGCATTCATGCCTATCGCAACGATGGCGAGGTGGCTACGCGGTTTGTGCGTAACGTAGTGATCTAGTTGGCCGCATCACAGTGATTGCCGGCCAGATACTCTTCGGTGGCGATCACCTGGGCATAGGCGAATGCCAGCGATGCCATGTAGGCCGCATGTACCTGGGCAGCAGGCACGGTCACACCATTGAATTCCAGGTCACGGCTGGCGCAGGCATCATGGATCACTGTGACGGCATAGCCGAAGTCGGCGGCGGCACGGGTGAAACCGTCGATGCACATATGGCTCATGCTGCCGATCACCGTCACCGCTTCGACCTTGTGCTCGTCCAGCAGCGCCTTGAGCTCAGTGTTCAGGAACGAATTGACTTTATGCTTGAGCACGACGTGTTCACTTGGCCGCGCGGCAACCTTGGGGTGGATCTGCGCACCTTCTGACCCCGGGGTGAAAAACGGTGCATCAGCCGATTCGAACTCATGGCGCACATGTACCACCAGGTCACCTTCGGCCCGGGTTGCGGCAAGAATCCTGGCGGCATTGTCGGCGGCGCGATCGGCGCCATCCAGAGTCCATTTGCCGCCTGGGAAGTAGTCATTCTGAATGTCGATGATGATCAGGGCGTGCTTGCTCATTTCAAAAGCCTCTATCGGTGAGTGGTTGTGGCCTGGTGATAGTTATAGGCTTGAGCGCTAGGCTTGCAGATTGGCGCGAACGACAAATTGGCGGGAAAAACTGACAATGACACAAGGCTGCGACACGCTGGAAATCGGCCTGTTGGTCTACCCTGGTGCACAGGCGGCAGCGGTGCATGGGTTAACCGACCTGTTTGCTATCGCCAATCGCCTGCGTCATGAGCTGGGTGCGCTGGAGCGCCCGGAGCTGCGTATCAGTCATTGGAGCGAAACCGCAGGTCAGCAGCTGACAGCGGTGTTCGATAGCCATCCGGGTGGTCACCATCGGCTGCGGGTAATGATCATTCCGCCGAGCCTGACCCAGACGCCGTCCCCTGAGTTGCTCGAACGTTATCGCCAGGATCTGTGCCAGTGGCATCGCAATGGCGCCTTGCTGGTGTCGGTATGTGTCGGGGTGTTTTTCATCGCCGCCAGCGGCCTGCTTGATGGGCGGCCAGCCACGACTCACTGGAATTTCGCTCAATCCCTGGCTGAGCGCTTCCCGGCGGTGAGAGTCGAGGCCAATCTGCCACTGCTCGATGACGGTGACATCATTACTTCAGCCGGACTGATGGCCTGGACAGACTTGGGTTTGCGGTTGGTTGAGCGTTACCTGGGCGAGACCCTGGCTGCCGAGACCGCACGGTTCCTTGCGGTGAAGCGCGTGAGTGGCAGCGCCCCCGGCAGTGTTTTCAGTCCGCGCCTGGATCATGGCGACGAAGCGGTGCTCAAGGTTCAGCACTGGTTGCAAAGCAGCGGTGCGCGGGATGTGAACCTGAAGGTCATGGCTGATTGCGCAGGCCTGGAGTCGCGTACCTTTCTGCGTCGTTTTCGCAGCGCCACGGGCCTCAAGCCTACCGAGTACTGCCAGCAGGTGCGGGTTGGTCGTGCTTGCCGGATGCTCGAGTTCACCAACCGCAGCATCGACCAGATCGCCTGGGGAGTGGGGTATCAAGACCCGGGTGCCTTTCGCAAGGTCTTCCACAAGGTCACCGGGCTTGCGCCCAGTGACTATCGGCGGCGGGTGGCGGGTAGTATCGGCTGATCCTGCCTTGCCGGGGGCTGGCCCTGAGCCTGGCCTATTCGGCTGCTTCCGGTCCGGGCTCCAAAAGCTGCGGTCCCGGTCCGTGCTCACTCAACTGGTCATTACAATTGCGCAGCGGGCAACTCTGCAGCGACATGCAGCCGCAGCCGATGCAGCCATCGAGCTGGTCGCGCAGTACCATCAGCTTGTCGATACGCCGGGTCAGGTCCTGGCGCCATTGTTCGGACAACCGTTGCCAGTCCGTGACGCTGGGCGCACGGCCTACGGGTAGCGTCTGCAATGCAGCATGAATGGTCGCCAGCGGGATGCCCAGGCGCTGGGCCATCTTGATCACCGCCACCCGGCGCAGGGTTTCGCGGGGGTAGCGTCGTTGGTTGCCGCTGCTGCGGGTGCTGTGGATCAGCCCCTTGCTTTCGTAGAAGTGCAGGGCGGTGACCGCAACCCCGCTGCGGGCAGCCAGCTGGCCGACGGTCATGATCTTCTCGGCGGTGCAAGGTTGAGGCATGGTGATAAATCTCTTGACCTTGAGTTAACTAGAGGTTTTACCCTGCCTGCCGTCGCGTCGCAAGTTCAATGGCAGGGAGAAAATGCCGATGATGGTTTCAGAGCGCAGCTTGTGCTTTATCCAGATGATCGAATTCGAGGTGATGCCAGAGCGTCAGCATGCTCTGGCCCAGGCGCTGAACGAGCGAAGTGAAGCGCTGGTGCTGCGCCATTCGGGCTTGCTGGGTGCGAGCATTCAGGCCAGTGTTGATGGCTGCCGCGTACTGCAGTACCTGCAATGGCAGTCGCGCAGCGCCTGGGAGGCGGCGGCCAGCAGCTTTGCACAGGAGCCCTTCCTGCAATTGATTCAGCAGCATCAGGCCAAGGGTGTGAACTTCGCCGCCTTTCAGACCTTGAGCAGCTTGTCGCGCAGCGCGACGGAGGGGCTGCATTGCCAACTGCCGGTCGCTCAGGAATACCAGGGTGAGTGGTGAGGGTAGTGGTCCAGGCGGGCACCGATGATCATCTCGCTGACCCAGGCGCCGAGAATCGAGCTGTAGGCTTTCTGGCTGCGGTCGCTGGACAGCGCGTGATCAGCGCCGTCAACGATTCGATGGGTCAGAGAATGGGCGCTGACGAACGCTGAGCGGTAACTCATCAGCGTGCTGTGCGGGACATAATCGTCCTGCTCCGATTCGACCAGCAGCACGTCACCGGCGAATTCGGCGCAGGCCCCCAGGGCGCGATTATCGGCGGGCCCCAGCGGGCGTCGGCGATAGTCGTTCAAGCGTTGGCGATCAAGGCCGTGCTTGGGCATTGTCCAGTCATCGTCCCAGTACAGCGCCGGCACCCTCAGGGCCAGCCATTTAACTGGTCTCAAGGCGGTCAACAAGGTCGCCAGGTAGCCCCCGTAACTGCTGCCGATTATGGCAATCGCACTGGTATCGACGGCAGGATGGCTGACCAGCCGGTCATAGGCAGCCAGCAGATCTGCCAGGTTTTGCTCACGGGTGACACTCAGGCGCTGGCTCTCGGTTTTTTCATGACCGCGCAAGTCGAAGGTCATGCACACGCAGCCCAGGCCAGTGATCTGCTTGGCGCGGGCCAGGTCGCGTTGCTGGCTACCGCCCCAGCCGTGAACGAAGAGAATGCCCGGCACCTTGTCGCCGGGGCTGACGATGGTTGCGGCAATGGTCTCATCGTCGACGTGGATCTCGATGGGCTCGCTATGGATGGTCATAGTCGCGTAACCGTGCATATTTGCAGATTCTTCCGAGTTCACTGTCATCCCCCTGGTAGAAAATGGTCGCATCGGCGGGCAGGTCGGGTGTGCCAAAGACTTCATGGGTCGAGGCGCGCAGGTGTGTCAGTGCAGGGTCTGCGGCAAATGCCTGCAAGGCCAGGATTTCGGCGCTGCTGGCACCACCGATGCGCCAGGATTGCTCGAGCACGCCGCTGCGCGGTTTGCCCTCACAGTTCATGCCCCGAGCGACGTCATAGTTGCGGCGTGAAGCGATAAAGCCGGGAAAGTTCTGCAATGCCGCCTGCTCATAGGTTCTGGCCTGGGTGATGGCCAGGCGCAGAGCATCTTCGAGCCTGAGTTGCAGCAAAGTGTCGTAGTCGCCGCGTACCAGCACCAGGTCCGAACCACCGTAGATTTCTTCGCCGCTATGGTCGTGAGTCAACTGCTGGGTACCGTAGTAGCTGCACAGGATGCCAGCCACCAGAGCCTGGCCGACACTGAAGGTCTGCACCTGGGTCAGGTTCTCTTCCAGGGTAAGTCCCCAGAGCGCGAGCTCTTTCTCATCAAGGCCGGTAAGCGCCTGTTCGACCTCTGCCATCGATGTGACCACGGTTTGCCCTCTGCCTGCCGTGGCGCGAACCGGTTTGATCCGTAATGGGCCGTCACGCAACAACAATGCGGCTGCATGCGCAGCGTCTTCCAGGCTGAACGCCGTGTAGCCGCGTAACAAGGCATCACTGGCCTGACGCGCAAAGTCATCGGTCCAGCCTAGCGGATAGCGGGCATTGGCAGGCAAGGGGTGGGAAATGGCTTTGGTGGCCATGTAGGGTCTGGCTACCACACCACCGAACAGGTCCTGGGTCGAGGCAATGCCGATCTCCTGATAACGAGCGGGATCGATCAGGGTTTCGGTGGGTAGGTAATAGAAGTTGTCATGTGCGGTTGGAGGGTGGGTTGGCACAACCACCTGTGTATCGAGCAACTGCGCCAGGCGTTCGGCAAGCTTCAGGTGCACGCTGTGTTCGTGTTCGGGGGTGTGCTGGCGGGTATCGAGCAGCACGACGCCTTGCTTGTGGTCGGTCGAACGGGGCATGGGCGAGTTCCTCGGCGGCGTCAGGTCCTCCAGGCATGAGGTCACTCCCCATGCAAGGACTGTAATGTTGTGAAGGCCTGAGGGCTCGGAAGTTCACTAGAATGGAAGAGAAATTGACTTCTGGTTATATAAATATATGTATTGATAATTTATCGTTCTAATTGGTTCTGAGGCACTATAGAGTCAATGCGTGCCTGCGCATATAAAGGCAGCGTCTTCTTTACTAGGCATGGACAACCAGAGAGCCTGCAGCAATGAACAGCTTCCCGTTGTATTTCGACTACGCCGCCACGACACCTGTCGACGAGCGAGTCATTCAGGTGATGGTCGAGTGCCTTGGTGCCTCGGGCAACTTTGGCAATCCGGCATCCGGGTCGCACCGCTATGGCCAGCAAGCCCGCGAGGCTGTGGAGCAGGCGCGTGTCCAGGTTGCCACACTGGTCGGTGCAGACGCCGGGCAGATTGTCTGGACTTCGGGGGCTACCGAGTCCAACAACCTTGCGCTCAAAGGCGTTGCCCAGGGGTACCGGGCAGGCCATATCATCACCAGTCAGATCGAACACAAGGCCGTGCTCGATAGCGTTTTTCAACTGGAGCAGGCAGGCTTTGCGGTGACGCGTCTGGCCCCTGACGCCCAGGGCCTGATCAGCCCTGAGGCAGTAACTGCGGCGCTGCGCGATGACACCGTGCTGGTCTCACTGATGCTGGTCAATAATGAGCTGGGCACCGTCAATGATATCGCTGCAATCGGCCAGCTTGTTCGTGATCATGGCGCGTTGCTGCATGTGGATGCCGCCCAGGGGGCCGGTAAGCTCGGTATCGACTTGAGGCAGTTGCCTGTAGACCTGATGTCGTTCTCGGCCCATAAGGTCTATGGGCCCAAGGGGATCGGCGCCTTGTATGTTGGTGAGCGCGCCCGGCCGTTGCTTCACGCGCAGATTCATGGTGGCGGACACGAGGGCGGCTTGCGTTCAGGAACGCTGGCCACTCATCAGATTGTCGGTATGGGCGCGGCGTTTGCCCTGGCGGGTGACCTGCAGGCAGAAGAAGCGCAGCGCATTGGCCAGTTGCGCCAGCGCTTGCTTGAAGCTCTTGGTGAAATCTCCGGACTTGAGATCAACGGCAGTCCTGTGCAGCGCATCGACCATACCCTGAGCCTGACCTTCAAAGGCGCGAGTCCGCACTTTGCGACTCTTGCCGATAACCTGGCGTTCTCTTCGACCTCGGCCTGCAACTCGTCGAGCAACAAGCCCTCGCATGTGTTGCTGGCATTGGGGCTCACACCGCAGTTTGCGCGCCAGACCATGCGCTTGAGCCTTGGCCGCTATACCCGGGAGCAGGATGTCGATCAGGCTGCGGCGGCAATCAAAGCCTCGTTACAGTCGCAACCTTTCTGGGCGGTTGCCGGGGGCTGAAGCCTGCTCCATTATCTGCGGCTATAACAACGGATGCCGTGGTAGCAGGAGTCAGCATGAACACTCAGTCTTCAACGCAGGGAGCGGTGAACGCACGCCTGGCAGCGATTCGCCAGGTGATGAATCGGGAAGGGGTCGACGCCCTGCTGGTGCCGTCGGCCGACCCGCATCTTTCCGAGTACCTGCCAGAGTATTGGCAAGGCCGGCAATGGTTGTCCGGCTTCCAGGGCTCGGTAGGCACATTGATCGTTACGCCAGAGTTCGCAGGCCTGTGGGCTGATAGCCGGTATTGGGAACAGGCTGAGAAAGAGCTGGCCGGTAGCAGTATTCAGTTGATGAAGTTGCAGCCGGGCAAGCCGGGTCCGCTGGACTGGTTGGCCGAACAGGTACCTGAGGGCGGCGCGGTGGCTGTTGATGGTGCGGTCATGGCGTTGGCTTCGGCGCGTCAGCTGGCGGAGCGCCTCACGGCCCGCAATGCGCGCCTGCTCACAAAGAACGACCTGCTTGCCCAGGTTTGGAATGATCGTCCAGAGTTGCCAGGCAACCCGGTGTACCAGCACCTGCCGCCCGAAGCGACGGTGAGTCGCGCCGAAAAACTTGCCCGACTGCGCCAGACCCTACGCGAACGTGGCGCCGACTGGCACTTCATTGCCACCCTCGACGATATCGCCTGGCTGTTCAACTTGCGGGGCAGTGACGTCTCCTACAATCCGGTGTTCGTATCCTTTGCACTGGTTGGCCAGGAAAAGGCGATCCTCTTTGTTGCGCCCAGCAAGCTGGATGCATCGCTGTGCAAAGCGCTCGAGGCCGATGGCATTGAAGTGCGCGATTACACGGCTATCCATGCGGCACTGGCCGAAGTGCCGGGCGGCGATAGCCTGCTGATCGATGCGGCACGGGTTACCCAGGGATTGATTGACAATTTGTCGAGTGAAGTACGACTGGTCGAAGGTATCAATCCCACGACCCTGGCCAAATCGCAGAAAAGTACGCAGGACCTGGACCACATCCGCAATGCCATGGAGCAGGATGGTGCAGCGCTATGTGAGTTCTTCGCCTGGCTCGAGGTCGCGCTGGGGCGCGAGTCGGTTACTGAGCTGACCATCGATGAGCAGCTCAGCGCTGCCCGTGCCCGTCGCCCCGGCTTCGTGTCGTTGAGCTTTTCGACCATCGCCGCTTTCAATGCCAACGGTGCCATGCCGCACTACCGTGCGACCGAAGCGTCCCATGCCCGTATCGAAGGCGATGGCTTGCTGCTGATTGACTCGGGAGGGCAGTATCTGGGTGGTACCACGGATATCACCCGCATGGTGCCAATAGGCATACCAAGTCTTGAGCAGAAGCAGGACTGTACCCGGGTGCTCAAGGGCGTGATTGCGTTGTCACGCGCGCGGTTCCCGCGAGGCATCCTTTCACCGTTGCTCGATGCCATCGCCCGGGCGCCGATCTGGGCCGATCAGGTCGATTATGGTCATGGTACCGGGCATGGTGTCGGTTACTTCATGAACGTGCATGAAGGACCACAGGTCATTGCCTACCAGGCGGCAACGGCACCGCAGACAGCGATGCAGGCCGGGATGATTACCTCAATCGAACCGGGCACCTACCGTCCAGGGCAGTGGGGGGTACGAATCGAGAACCTGGTTTTCAACCGTGAAGCGGGGAGCAGCGAGTTTGGCGACTTCCTTGAATTCGAAACCCTGACGCTGTGCCCGATCGACACTCGCTGCCTGCTGTCGGAACAGTTGAGCGAGCAGGAACGCAGTTGGCTCAATGGCTACCATCAACTGGTGCGAGAGCGTCTTGCACCGCTGCTCGATGGGGCAGCGCTGCAATGGTTGCGGGCGCGCACTCAAGCGCTCTGATCCTGAGGGTATCGGCGTAAGCACAAAGGGCAGCCATCTGGCTGCCCTTTGTGCTGAATGTTCTTTATTTGCAGATCACGATCATGCTGCGACTGGTGTATCCGGCCGGGTTGAGTCCGAAAAGGAAGTCGCCAGACTCCGCGTCGTCGTCGCCAGAGCGGGCGATCACCTTGTAGCCTTTTTCGCCGCAGGCCGTGGTCGCTTTGCTATAGCACTTGTCCCAGGATGACGAGAGGCCCGAGCAACTGATATGCAGGCCTTTCTTGCCGCGCTTGACTTCAGTTTTCGCAGTCGCCGCGCACCCAGCAATGGCCAACATGGCCAGGATGAGCAAAATTCGTTTCATTCCCGTCCTTAATACGTGCCGGATCTGTCGCCCGGGTCTGTGTCTGTAGCTTATTCCTGATGCTTCTTGCGTCCCTGTCTTGTCAATTAGATAACACCAAGATTGACGTTCCATGACAGCTTAAAGATCGTAGATGCTCGGCACAATGACCAGTTTTGATTTAAATGCAAATATTTCTCAAATCAGTCAGCGGCTATCAGGGCCGGGCTTTCCTTGCGCATTGACAGTGTTGCCCCCACTGACGCGGCAATGATCGCCCCGATGGCCAGCCATTGCGTAACGCTCAGGACTTCCCCGAGAAACAGCAATCCCGAGAGTGCGCCAAAAGCAGGTTCGATGCTCATCAGCGTGCCAAAGGTCCTGGTAGGCATACGTGTGAGCGCGACCATCTCCAGGCTGTAGGGCAGGGCGGTTGAGAGTATCGCGACACCAAGAGCGATCGGCAGTAGTGCCGGGTTGAGCAATGCGCTGCCTGCATGGGCGATGCCGACGGGCGCTACAAACAGGGCGGCAATCATTACGCCTAGCGCCGCAGTCTGAATGCCGTTCTCGGCCCCTGCCTTTTGACCATAAAGGATGTACAGGGCCCAACATACGCCGGCGCCCAGCGCATAACCAGCGCCGATCAGGTCGATTCCGCCGCCGGTTTGGCCAATGGGGATCAGCAGCAACAATCCCGCCACGGCCAGGCCGATCCAGAGGAAGTCCACCGCTCGCCGCGAGGCATACAGAGCCACTGCAAGCGGGCCGGTGAACTCCAGGGCTACGGCAATCCCCAGTGGCACTGTGCGCAAGGACATATAGAAGAGGAGGTTCATGCCGCCCAGTGCCATGCCATAAATGATGACTGTGCGCAGAGTGCTGGCACTCAGGCGTGCACGCCAGGGGCGCAGTAGCAACAGCATGATGACGCTAGCGAATATCAGGCGCAGCGTGGTGGTGCCTTGCGCGCCAACGACAGGAAACATGCTCTTGGCCAATGACGCGCCGGATTGAATCGAAGCCATGGCGATTAGCAGCAGGCCGATGGGGAACAGCGTGGCGGCCAGGCTGCGGGGTTGGGCGTTCATTGTGGATGGGTGTTCCTTATAGATAGGTCGGGCGCACAAGGTCGATGTCTGTGGCTTATGATGCGCAAAGCCGGAATAATGAGCAATATAGTGCACATTATTCTTTTATATAGGCTTTTCCAAATTAAAGCTTGACGCTCGATTTAAACGCTCTATAATTCGCCCCACTTCCGGCGCAGTCGTAACGGAAAACTCCTTGAGATTCAACGAGTTAGCTGTTCCAGGTAATGCCGGAAGGGCTTCGATCGAAAGATCGGCAGCGGTGAAAAAGGTGGTTGACAGCGGATTGAAACGCTGTAGAATTCGCCTC